>Ga0123353_10000687_pt1 | contig 41348 bp, 36 predicted proteins | sample TergutLab28metaG_3_FD_92763 | JGI IMG/M metagenome (GOLD analysis project Ga0123353, IMG submission 92763) | Labiotermes labralis P3 segment gut microbial communities from Petit-Saut dam, French Guiana - Lab288 P3 | ecosystem: Host-associated > Arthropoda: Insects > Digestive system > Gut ... | reverse complement strand
TTTCATTCATAGGGTAATTGGCGCGGTAGGATTCTAATTTTTTAAACATTTTTCCAACATCATCAACACAGGCTTTGTATTTCATTTCAATCAATACTACGGTTTTCCCGTTATGTAAAATTAGATCGTATTCATCATCCACTACCATATTAGGGTAAGGTTTAAGGTGTGCTACGACAATGTCAAATTTTTCGCCGAAGAAGGTTGGATTTGCTTTAAAAGCATTTATGAAATACTCTTCGCAAAATGCGCCGTTGCTTTGTGAGATACCTCCAATTTGCTGAAAGGAAGTATTTACCATTTTTTCAAGGGCAGCAATTTTTTTGCCTGTTTCTTTAAATAACAGGTCGGTTTCTTTTTGTTGCTTGGCATTTTCTTTCAGTAGCAGCTCGGTTTCTGCATGTTTTACCGTTAAATAACGGTTCGATTCTTGAATGGCTGCCCATACACTTTCGAAGGTAGGAGCTGGGTTTTGGATCACTGTGTTCATTTTTTTAGAGTTTAAATTAGTAAATTAATTTGAGGTTTGTTTGATTTTATTGCGGTTTATTAAACGATATTGTTGAAAAAATACTTTTGTAAATACTTGGAGGTCTGTGTGATGGCATGTTATTGAACGAATCTTAATCTTAAAACCAAGTACGCCGCAAATATATGTAAAAAATGAACGTTTGTCAAGAGACAATAATAAACATTCACGCAAATGAATATTTTGATAGAGGTTGAGGGTAGAAAAATGTTAAAATAATTTTGTATCATGAAAAAATTACGAATCATAATAGTAACCTGTGTCTTGTTAATGGCAATTGCTATTACTTCTGCTTTTGTTGCAAGAAAAGTCATCTTTTTTACACCAAACACAACCTTTTCTACATTAATCATTCCAAAACATGCCACCTTTAACCAAGTGGTTGATTCATTAACAAAAAATAATATTCTTAACAATACTCAAACTTTTAAAATCGCATCAAAAATTCTAAAATACGACAAAAATGTGATGCGCGGCAGATACCAAATTAAGGCAAATGAAACAAATTATCAACTCATAAAAAAACTGCGAAAGGGGCAGCATTATCCTGTTACTTTCACTTTTAATAATGTGCGGATTTTGTCGGATTTTGTGCAAAGAACAGAGAATAAGTTTCTTTTTTCTGCACAAGAATTACAAAAATTGTTAGAAGATGCAGATTTTCTAAGCTCCATAGGTTTTACCAAAGAGACACTACCGGCACTTTTTATTCCGAACACCTATCAAATTTTTTATGATATTGATGCAGATGAGTTTGTGGAAAGGTTTCATTTTTTTTACCGTAACTTTTGGAATGAGAAACGGTTAGAGCAGGCAAGAGCGCTTTCTCTAACTCCTGTTGAAGTTGCTACATTAGCTTCGATTGTGGAAGAAGAAAACTACAAAGAGTTTGAGAAACCCATCATTGCCGGTGTGTATCTCAATCGTTTGCGTATTGGGATGAGATTGCAGGCAGACCCAACGGTGAAATTTGCTGTGGGCGACGTTACACTGAATCGTATTTTATTCAAACATTTGGAAACCAATTCGCCGTACAATACTTATATGTATGCAGGCTTACCGCCGGGTCCCATTCGTTTTCCCGATCCCTCTACTCTTGACTCCGTATTACAATATACAAAACACAACTATTTGTATATGTGTGCAAAAGAAGATTTTTCGGGGGAGCATTATTTTGCCACCAATTTAGCAGAGCACGAACGCAACGCCACAAAATACAGGAATGCTTTAAACAGGTTGTCACGCAAGAATTGATTAGAAATATTCGTAATAATAAGAAAATCACACACTGTTAAGCTCTTTTTTCAAACTAAACAAAAACTCCAAACCACCGTTTTCTTTGTTTCGTGCCCGAATGGTTCCTTTGTGGAAGAGAACTGCATTTTTAACAATAGACAAGCCCAATCCCGACCCGCCCGATTCGCGTGTACGCCCCTCACCAATACGGTAAAAACGCTCAAAAAGCCTGTCTAAATGTTTTTCATCAGAAATGCCAATACCATTATCTGAAAATGAAAAATGACAGAAATGCTTGTCATAGAAACCTAAAATTTGAATATGTACATTTTCACCTGCATAGCAGATTACATTATCCGTAAGGTTGCGAAAAATGGAATAGAGCAAATTCTGATTGCCGTAAATAATCAGATTTTCAGGAATATCCCATTCCATTGCAATCCCTTTCTCTTCCAAAGAAACATGTAAATCTTTTTTCAGCGCCTTAAATAAATCGTTAATATTTACAGAACTGAGCTGGAAAGAGTTTGGGGCTTCTTCTATTTTAGTAATCAAACTCATATCTCGAATCAACTCCGACAGTACAACCGTTTGGTTGAATGCTTGTTTGATAAAATATTGCTCTTTTTCGGCATCAAGATTCTTTTCTAAAACGGTTTCCAGATACCCGCGAATACTGGTAACCGGAGTACGCAATTCATGGGCAATGTTTCCGGTAATCTCCTGCCTATACTTATGATCTCTGAATAGTTTTACAGATTTTCCAAAACTTTCTGTAACCAAATGGATCAATAAAATCATAGCTAAAAACAGTGCCACAATAAAATAGAGAAAAAGATTATCTGTTTTTAAAAACTTTTGGGTTTGAATATTGTAAGGGAGTGCTACCCTGATATAGTCATTATTGATTTTTTTGGCATAATAGAGATATTTGATGTTGTTAGAATGTGAAACTCTAATATTCATACCATTTCCATTTTTTTTTGCATCCACCACTTCGGGTCTTTTGAAATGGTTTTCTAAAGAAGAGAGTTGCGAAATGGTATTATCATAGCTCACATTCCCATTTTTACAAATAAGTGTAACCCTAATATTATCAGGAAGAAGTTTTATCAAATTGTCTATATTCTCTAACCCATTTTCAGATAAGTGTGTATGAATAATTTCAGTATAGGCATCTAATTTCTCCCTCAAAGCGTCGGTTTTGAATTTAATCTCTCTTGTTCGTTCAAAAATTATTACCCCCAAGGTAAAAAGGGCAAAGATTAGAAACAGATAAAGAAAAAGTTTTTGTTTATAAGCGAATCTCATCGGTGTCAAATTTATACCCATATCCGGATCGGTTAACAATTACAGATGCATATTTTCCAAGTTTCTTTCTTAAACGTGTAATATGTACATCCACAGTTCTTTCTGTGATGAAAGGGGTTTCGTGCCAAATAATCTCAATAATATCATCACGGGATAAAATTTTATCTGGGTTATTGGCAAGTAAAGTGATTAGTTCAAATTCAGTTTTTGTAAGAACAACACGTTTGTTATCAATAAGAAACTCTTTTGCTTCTAAATCAATGATAATATTATTGTAAGATATTTTTCCGGAATGGGCGAAGTTTTCTTTTTTTTCAGTTGATTTAACTCTTTTCACAACAGCTTTTACTCTGGCAATCACTTCTTTAATAGAAAATGGCTTGGAAATATAATCATCTCCGCCTACCGAAAAACCTGTAAGCATATCGTTTTCACTGTCTTTTGCCGTAAGAAAAACAATCGGGATTTGATTGTTTTCTTTGCGTAATTTTTCTGCCATTTTATACCCTGACATGCCCCCCATCATCACGTCGAGCAAAATGAGTGAGTAGTGGGGCGTTAATTTTTTCAGCGCTTCTTCTGCCGAGTAAGCACATTCTACCTTGTAGCCTTCATTGCTTAAATTAAATTCAAGAATTTCGCAAATATTACAGTCATCGTCAACTATTAGAATCTTTTCCTGCATCATAAATATAGAATATCGTTAATTGTTAATTTCTCGGGTTACCTCATCTATTATTTCTTTGATCATATTTTCATCTATTTGTTTTATGAATCCTTTTTCTTGCAGTAATTTTGTTAATTCCTGCGTTTGTTTGATGTCATTCATAGCATCATTATACACTTGTTCCCAATTAAGATTTTTGAGAGCCACACCCTCTTCAATCGCTTTCATTGCCACATCTGCGGCTACTTTTGGATAGAGTTCCCACTCTAACATATTGGGCATAATATTTTCGATGCTGATTCCTCTATTTTCGGCGAACTCTGCTATAGAATGGGCAGCACGAATTGCCATCCCATCTGTAATTTTGCGTGCAGATACTAATAGTGTACCTTTAAGAATAGATGGGAAACAAACAGAGTTATTTACCTGATTGGGGAAGTCGCCTCTGCCGGTGGCAACAATATATGCACCCGCCTCTTTAGCCTGATAGGGATATATTTCTGGCACAGGGTTTGCGCACACAAACACTATCGGTTTTTCAGCCATGAGTTTAATCCATTCCGACTTGATTGTATCCGGTCCCGGCTTTGAGAGCGCCACCAAGAGATCTGCATCCTTAAATGCCTCTTCCGGCGTATTAATGCACTCAGAGTTTGTAGTTTGACAGAGTTCCCACTGGCGATAAAAGAGTGGATTATCTTTGTAGCGCTTATTGTTTTTGTGCAGTGCAGAGCGGCTGTCGAACATGATGATCTTTTTTGGGTCAGCGCCGTCAACAATCATTAAGCGAGCAATGCTTGTGTTTGAAGCGCCTGCTCCGTACAGCACAATCTTAATCTCCGACATCTTCTTGCCTGTCAATTTCAGCGCGTTGATAACACCTGCTAATGTAACGCATGCTGTTCCTTGCGCATCATCGTGCCAAACGGGTATATTACATTCCTCACGAAGGATATCTAACACTTTGAAGCAGTTAGGTTGTGAAATATCTTCCAGATTAATAGCACCGAAGCTCCATTGCATACGCTTCACAAATTCTATGATCTTGTCGGCGTTGGGTTCTCCGGTCTCATCTCTACTGTCAATGCAAAGCGCCACGGCATCAACGCCGCCCAAGTATTTCATCAACATAGCTTTGCCTTCCATCACACCAAGTCCGCCGGAGGGCGTACAGTCTCCATCTCCCAGCACGCGCGTACTATCGCTTACTACAGCAACTAAGTTTTTGCGATTACTTAGCTCGAACGAACTTTCATGAAGATCTCTTATTGTTGTAGAAACTGCTGAAACACCGGGGGTGTACCATACATTGAACCAGTTGAAGCCATAGAGAGGCGCTTTGGGAATGGTTTGCATCTTACCGCCATAGAAAGTGTGCATTTTCAATGCTATCTTTTTGTAAAACAGAGTTTTTGCCTTCGCAATTTGAGCCTCCGAAAAATGGTTCGGAAACAAATCTGTAATAGATTCTAACGATATTATTGAGGGTTGCATAGTATTTTTTTGAGCGGCAAAGGTACATGAAAAAATTAGAATTACATCAAAATTAAAAAGAAGTGGCTTATTCTTTTTTTCCAGCACTAGAAAAAAAGAATACCTTAAACCCCTATTTCTAAAAGCTCCCTTTGTAGCTCATGCGATACCACTACATTTGTAAATTGTGTGATTAACACTTTTGCCTATCAACAAAATTATAAACAGCAGATAGATAGATAGATAGATAGATGAAATTTTAAAAAAATGATCGTTATCTAAAATATTTTAATATTTTTGCAGCGCTAATTAAACCAAAATATTATGAACAAATTTTTATTAAAACTTACCACATTATTGCTTGTGTTAGCAGGAGTTGCTTCCACGTGCAACCCTGACCCTGAGAAAGAGTATCCGAAAAAAATCTCTTTTACAGAATATTCATTACCTGAATCCTACCGATGGGTTAATCTGCCTTACGATGAAAAAGTGTTGATTATTAACAGCGCCCAAGAGTTAGAAAAGTATATTTCATGTACGGAAGGTAGTTATCCGACTATTGATTTTTCAAGAAATACATTGCTGTTGGCTTCCGGATATGTGAGTGGTAGTGTCTCTAATATGAACATAAAAGATTTAAAGCAGGTTTCTGCTAACAGGCTTATTTTGAGTATTGATATGGACTTACAATATAAAGATTGCTCTGAATTTTGGCACGGGGCGATTATTGTAGAAAAATTGAGCCATGACAACCATATAAAATTAAATATAACTTCATCGGAGCCAAAGGTATTTAGACCTGTTGCAATTACCGATAAAAACATGTTAGATTTTTTTCAATGGGCGCTTTCAGATAATGAAAAATCTTGCTTTTTTTGGGGGATTAATAATAATAAAGATCGTTGTCTGATAATAAATAGTGCTTACGAATTTCAGCAGTTCTACGAATGTATGGATAAGCTGCCTCCTGAAATTATTTTTCCTGAAATAGATTTTGAAAAATTTACTTTAATTATTGGGAAAAGAAATACTACTGCGCGCGTTTGGTTTGCAGATCAGAAAGTTATTGAAACTATTGATAGGTTAACCATTTTTGTACAACTTTATCTCTGGGTAGGAAATATTTGGGACATGCAAAAATATCACTGGGGAATCTATCCCAAACTACCTAATAAACCTTTATTTACCGAATATAAATTTGAAGATGAATGAAAAAAAATGTTTAAACCAAAATATTATGAACAAATTTTTATTAAAACTTACCACATTATTGCTTGTGTTTGCAGGAGTTGCTTCCACGTGCAACCCTGAACCTGAGAAAGAGTATCCAAAAAAAATCTCTTTTACAGAATATTCGTTACTTGATACTGATTGCCAATGGGCTAATCTGCCTTACGATGAAAAAGTGTTGATTATTAACAGCGCCCAAGAGTTAGAAAAGTATATTTCATGTACGGGAGGTAGTTATCCGGCTATTGATTTTACAAAAAACACATTACTGTTAGCTTCCGGTTATACGAAGTTTAATATTTCCGAAATGAATATACAAGATTTAAAGCAAGTTTCTGCTAACAGGCTTATTTTGGATATTGATATGCACTTAAAATATAGAGATTGTACAGATTTTTGGCACGTGGCACTTATTGTAGAAAAATTGAGCCATGACAACCATATCAAATTAAATATAACTGCATTGGCACCAAAGGTATTTAGACCTCTTCCGTATGACTACAGGATTTGGTATTTCTTCAGTAATGCGCTTCCTGATTGTAGAATATCCCCTTGCGTTCTTCAAGATATTGATATTGAAAAAGATACCTGTATCGTGATAAATCATTATGATGAATATCAGCAGTTCTGCGAATGTGTTGGTATGCCTTTCCCTCCTGAAATAGATTTTGAAAAGTACTCATTGGTCATTGGAAAAACATATATAACAAATTTGATTGGTATTGCAGATCAAAAGATTGTTGAAACAGACGTATTAACTATTTTAATACTACTTTATGAATGGTATGACCCAGAGTTAATACCAAAACCTTGTCTGAAATATCACTGGGGGGTCTATCCCAAACTTCCCGATAAACCCTTATTTGTTGAATATAAATACGAGGATGAATTAAAAAAATAGCTTTACTTTTATAGTTTCAGGTTGATTTTGCTGTAATTTTCTTAGCATAATTTGCCGGTTTTTAGACTGTAAAGACAGATTAATGGGTGGTTTTTACAACACTCTTTGTAAAGCAATTTATTAATAGCTAAATGCTTGCGCTATTGTTAAGGAGCGACTATATATACTCAAAAAAAATTATCAACATTGCAGGAAAACGAGCAAATGTCGTGTATCTTTGCGCGCTGATTTCAAATGGCTATCTAACCCTCTCTATTATTTCTAATTTTCACTAAATAAACTAAATATGAATTCCATAAAAAATCAAAAAAAACTAATGGCAAAGAATAAATTTTATGTTGTGTGGCAAGGGCGCATTAATGGGATTTTTGATACCTGGAACGACTGCAACGCCCAAGTAAACGGATTTGAAAACGCTAAATATAAATCGTTTGAAACAAAAATAGAAGCCGAAAAAGCATACGCAGACGGGTATAAAAACTATTATAAAACCCATTGTAGAGAAGCAGCGTATCGCGTCTCTACAAGTGGTGCACCTATCTTGAACAGTCTTTCAGTGGACGCAGCGTGCAATATGGTAACAGGACAAATGGAATACCAGGGCGTGCATACCGGAACTAAAGAGTTGTGGTTTAAGCAAGGACCTTTTCCTAAAGCAAGTAACAACATCGGAGAGTTTTTAGCTTTAGTGCACGGATTGGCGCTCTTAAAACAAAAAAATACTAACATCCCAATCTATTCCGATAGTATTACTGCAATTGCTTGGGTACGACACAAAAAACACAAATCTATTGTACTGCCTACCGAAGAAAATGAAGTGATTTTCGACTTACTAATTCGTGCCGAAAATTGGTTGCATAATAACTCTTTCCAAACACCAATTATTAAATGGAATACCGCAATGTGGGGCGAAATACCCGCAGACTTTGGAAGAAAATAGTGATAAAATGATAAACCATAACCCTTAAATCCCTTGAACTACCTTACTATAGAAAAACTCACTAAATCTTTTGGAGAAAAGTTACTTTTCGAGGATATTACTTTTGGTATCGAAAAAGGACAAAAAACAGCACTGATTGCTAAGAACGGAGCAGGAAAATCATCACTGCTAAATATTATTGCAGGTCTCGATTTTCCCGATTCAGGGAAAGTAACAACAAGAAAAAATATTGCTGTTTCTTACTTGCCGCAATTGGAAACTATATTTGAAAATTATTCGGTAATGGATGTAATTTTCGACTCTAATTCGCCTATTATCAAAGTAGTTAAAGAATATGAAACAGCGCTCTCGTTAGTAAAAAGAAACGAAACACCGGAAAATCTGACGCGATTTGAACACGCACTGTCGGAAATGGAGCGTTTTAATGGGTGGGACTTGGAAAGTAGAGTGAAAGAGATACTCTCCCGTTTCGGAATTGATGATATTTTTAAGAATATAAGTGAATTATCCGGAGGACAGCGAAAGAAAACAGCCCTCGCCAAAACACTAATCGCAGATACTGATCTGCTTATTTTAGATGAACCTACAAACCATTTGGATATTGATATGATTGAATGGTTGGAAGAATATCTATCCACTTCAAATACAACGCTACTTATGGTTACGCACGACCGATATTTTTTAGATCAGGTGTGTAACAATATAATTGAGTTGGACAATCAAAAACTTTACCAATACAAAGGAAAATATGGGTATTATTTAGAGAAGAAAGCGGAGCGCATCTCTAATGAAGCGGCAGAATTTGAGAAGATCAAACAATTGTATCGCACTGAATTAGAGTGGGTACGCACCTCCCCATCGGCACGAACTACCAAAGCCAAAGCACGGATCAATGCATTTGAAGATATGAAGGAAAATGCCACACGAAAAATTGAAAAACAAGCCGATGCGCTGCACGTAAGAACCGAACGGTTGGGAAACAAAATCCTGGAAATTAACAATATTGACTTTTCATATCCCGACAAACTGATATTAGATGATTTTTCTTACACTTTTAAAAAAGGAGAAAAATGTGGCATCGTGGGCAAAAACGGAACCGGAAAAACTACGTTATTGAAATTGTTAGTGGGTGAAATCTTTCCTGATGCAGGCAGAATTATACCCGGATTAACCGTGCAATTCGGATATTTTGCACAAGACGGACTGTTTGTAAAAGGGAACAAACGTGTGATTGACATTGTAAAAGAACATGCCGAAATGATACGATTGGAAAGCGGAAACTATGTAGGGGCCTCGCAATTTTTGAACTATTTCGGATTCAAGTATGAACAACAATACACCTATTACCAAGATTTAAGCGGAGGAGAAAAACGAAAACTCAGTCTGCTCATCACACTCTTAAAAAATCCTAATTTTCTCATTTTAGATGAGCCTACCAACGATTTTGACATAGACACGCTGAATCTGCTGGAAGATTTCCTCACCCACTATCAAGGATGCATATTGGTAGTTTCGCACGACCGTTGGTTTATGAACAAATTGGTTGACCACCTTTTTGTATTTGAGGGAAATGGAAAAGTGAAAGATTTCTACGGAAATTACACAGAATACAGAGTAGAGAAGCAGAAAACAGAAAGCAGAAAGCAGAGCTTCGACTACGCTCAGCTACCAAAAGCAGAAAGTAAAAAACATAAAGCAAACACCTCACACTTAACACCTCTCACCTCGCAACACGCACCTCTATCCTGGAAAGAACGTAGAGAACTCGAACTGTTAGAATTAGAAATTCCAAAATTAGAAATAGAAAAAGAGTTCTTATTACAAAAGATGAACAGCGGGATGGGAAATGCACAAGAACTCCAAGATTGGGGAACTGCTTATCAAGCTATCTCAGAGGAGATTGATGCTAAAACTTTACGGTGGTTAGAGTTGAGTGAGCGCTAATAAAATATGATTTGTTAATATTTATTATAATATCGTCAGGAAATATATTATAAACTTAATCGTTTTAAAGTTTTAAATAATTCATCTAATGGAAAATTCCTGTGAATTGGTTCTTTGCTAAAATTTGAATAGAAACAAACCAACTATTTTTAGAACAATTAATATTAAATAAATAATTCTTATGAACAGCATTTTAACCCTCAATCCAAAGCGTGTATTTTATTATTTTAATGAAATTTGTAAAATTCCGCATCCCTCAAAAAAAGAAGAAAAAATAGTAGCATGGTTATTGGAAACCGGTAGCGCTTTGGGCTTGGAAACCAAACGCGATAATATTGGAAACGTGCTAATTTCCAAGCCGGCAACAAAAGGCAAAGAGAATGTTACTCCGGTAATTTTCCAAAGCCATGTGGATATGGTGTGTGAAAAAAACAGCGACACACTTTTCGATTTCAATATAGATTCCATTGAACCTTACATAGACGGAGAGTGGCTCAAAGCTAAGGGTACTACATTAGGCGCAGATGATGGCATTGGCGTTGCCATTCAATTGGCATTGCTTGAAGCTAAAGATATTGAACACGGTCCTTTAGAATGTTTGTTTACGGTAGATGAAGAAACCGGCTTAACCGGCGCATTTAACTTAGAATCAGGATTTATGACCGGTAAAATGTTACTGAACTTAGACTCGGAAGATGAGGGAGAGTTTTTTATCGGATGTGCCGGCGGCAAAGACACGCAAGCGATCCTCGATATTGAATGGGAGGAAAAATTGCCGAAAGATGTGATTGCTTATTTTATCTATGTGAAAGGTTTACAGGGCGGACACTCCGGAGATGATATTAATAAAGGTCGTGGTAATGCCGTGAAATTGTTGAACCGTATTTTGTGGAATGCCTACCAAGATTTCGATCTTTTTATTGCAGAACTCGATGCCGGTAATCTGCGCAACGCCATTGCCCGTGAAGGAAAAGCTCATATTATAATCCCCAAAACAAAAAAAGAAGCATTTGAAAAATATCTCATAGAGATGGATAAAACATACAAACATGAGTTTCGTATTACCGATCCTGAGGTTTCCGTAACTTTTGAAGAAACTAAAATGCCCAAACAGGTTCTAAACGAACTTCTACAAATTGACCTGATGAACGCCCTGTATGTGTGCCCGCATGGCGTACTGGCAATGTCGCAGGATATTCCAAATTTTGTTGAAACTTCTACCAATCTGGCTTCAATTAAGTTTAAAGATGGAAGAATTTTTATCTCTACCAGTCAGCGGAGCTCCTTAGAATCTAAAAAACAAGATGCTGTGGATATGGTTTCGGCTTCATTTTTTACAATTGGCGCCGATGAAGTGAATAGCGGCGAAGGATATCCGGGATGGACGCCAAACCCCGAATCAGAAGTACTGAAAGTGCTGGTGCAAGCCTATCACAATCTGTTCGGAAAAAAACCGGAAGTGAAAGCAATTCATGCAGGATTGGAATGTGGGCTATTCTCTGAAAAATATCCGGGATTAGATATGGTTTCTTATGGTCCAACCCTGCGCGGTGTGCACTCTCCCGATGAGAAACTTAAAATTGATACCGTACAACAAGTGTGGGATTTAACAGTAGAGTTTTTGAGGATTTTAAAATAAATCTCTATTTTTCCGACAAAAGAGGATGAGGAACAACCGGCTCTTTTTTCAAAACAATATCTTTCTCTTTTTCTATCTCCAATTCTTGAAATACAATAGCTTGCGGTACTATAAAGCTGGCGGGAGCACCTATCAAAGTAAACATGGAACGATAAGTAGAAAATCCACCTTGATTACCTTTCTGAAGAATATTGTACACAGCTTGAGTATCGGCTACCCCAATAATTCGTTTAAACGACTTTAATGACAAATCAGCTATTTTGGCAGAACGAACCAATTCTTCCGTACCATCAACAACGTTAATTCTGTAAATATAAATAGGTCTCGATATGCAGAAGACTCCTGTATTTAAAGATGAAACAAATGTAGAAAGTCCAGGAGCACCTGCCATTGGATTCGCAATTTTGCGCACAATATAGGCATATTCGTAATCTTCCTCTTTGGCAGCAGCAATCAACGCTGCTTTAAGTTCATCGTAGCTTTTTGTTTCATTGCTTTTTAGTTCAAGAACACCTGATCCCAAAATACCTGTGAGTGCCCCGTCTGAAATAGCAAAACTGCGATGTCCGTTTGAGTTTTCATTTTTCATAGTAGGAATTCTATCTGAAAGCAATGCTTTGAGCACCCCCTCTTCAATGAGCACTGTTTTAGAAGCCGGTTCAACACCCTGAGCATCAATTTCGTAAAAACCTATGAGGGGAGTGTTATTAAAAGCATTCTTATCTCGAACAGCAGTAACCGAAAATTCTCTCGATATGACTTTTTTATCGGTAAGTTGCTCTAATTTATTTTCTTTTGGCAAATATTGTCCATATCTTTGCATAAGTACCGGATTGCTCACTATCGGTTTTTTGGCAGCCAAAAGCCCATTAGGATTATCTACAAAACATTGAGAAACAATTTCTCCAACCGCTTCTCCTTCAAACATTACCGGCCCGCTGTATGACTCCTGAATTGTAGGAGCTGTACGCAACTGTGTCAACAGCATTGCCATTTGATCAACAAGAGGTTTTAAAGTTTCAAATGCAGGTATTTGATCGGGTGTGTTAAAATAGAGATTAATATAATCCATAAGAGGCTCGCCGTCAGTAGCTACTGTTTCTGCATATACCCTGATACAAACTAATGAAAACGGGATTTTATATTTAATATCTTCATTGTTAACATAAAAAGCATCTGCAATATAGATGTAGGTATTTACTCCCGATTTAGTAAGATGCGGATAGTTAGCCAAAATAGCAGACAAGTTTTTTGTTAAAGTTTCGATTTTTGCTTTATCAAAAGTTAATTTTGGAGAGGGAATAATTTTTTGTAATGGAGGAACTGTTGAATAATCGGCTATATTTAACTCCTCTTCTGGAATATTTTGTTGCTTGAGTGCAGCTAATTTAGCATCCACTAACTCTGTAGCTTCTTTATATTGCACATCGGTTTCAGCCCAAAGGCTACGACGCACAGCGTAATAATCGTTTTCTAAAGTTACCGGAATGGAAAATGAGCCTCCATACCAGCCAAAAAGTTTGTTCTCATTTATGAAATTGAGATTGTTTTGTTGATGATTTCCCACAAAAACCGAAGTTTCTTGATTTCTAAACGGTTTATTGATTATTTTTACAAAAGCACCGAGCTGTGTCTCAACACTATATAGAGAAGCATCTGTAATGAGATAACTTATATAATAAGGAGATTTTAGCTTATCTAATTTTAGGTTCTGCATATTTCTGTTCATCTCATCATGCATGGCTCTAAAAGCAATATTTTCAAAGGTTTCTGTTTGAGCTAAGGTTAAGTTCAACACTAAAAAAGCCGCAATAAACAGGGCTATACTTATTATTTTGATTTTAATATTTTTCATATATAATTTGTTTTTAATTAATAACTATTCATATTTTTTTACGGTCTTTCAATAATTGGAGGTCTATTTTGGGACTTATCTTTTTTCTGCATTTCAATTTGTTTAACAAAAAGAGCTGGTGAACAGCATCCTGCAGGAATTCCGCCGGATTCTGCGCCACAAGTTCCTGCAAAATTTCCGGGAGTATCTCCTGCTGCTTCAACTTGAGAAAACATTGCTAGCGGAGTGCCTACTAAGTCAACGCCTCGCACTAATTCGTCGGGTCGTCCGTCCACAAATACGCGATACACTTCCAAAGGGGTTACATTAAACGAATTGGGAACAAATCTCCCTGTTATGGTAAAACCACCTGTTACTCTGGCAAAAAGATAGCCATACTCTTTTCCTTGCTTCACGGCTTCCTCAATCAACATCTCTTTCAATTGAGCGTCCGTGTTAGGATTTTCTGTTTCCACAATGAGGTTCGATTGACGTGAAACGGGTTGGTATCCTGCCTGAGCCCTTGCGTGTCCGTTCGACTTTGGAAAATTATTAATGGGCGTACGGGTCATTAGAAAGTTCTTTAAAACGCCTTTTTCCACAATAATCACCTTTTCACCCTTAACACCCTCATCATCATACTTATAACTTCCATTTAGCGGTGTGCCTTTGTAAAAGGTAATGGTCGGGTCGAAAATAACGGAAAGGTCTTTGTGCAGCACCACTTCATCTACTTTCTTCTTAAAAGTTTGTCCATCAGCTTCTTTTTTGAGTCGTGATCCTTCTATTCTGTGCCCGAATATTTCGTGAAAAAACACGCCGGATGCTTGGTTGGAGAGTATTGCAGGACCGGTGTATGGATCAACCACAGGTGCAGTTTTCATGGCAACAACAATGGAGGCTATCTCCTTAGCGGCATCTCTCATTATACTATCACCTGGAAAATCTTGGGGTGTGTGGGCAAACCATGAATGATACAACGGGAGTTCCATACCGTCTTCTGCTTGTGCCATAACAGAAAGAAAAAGATGGCAATAGGTATTGTTTTGAGCGATAGAAACACCTTCGCTGCTCACAAAAAATTTCCGTTCGATAGAAAAACGCAATGTTGATCCTCCGTCTATAATATCTTTATTATCTGAAAAAATTGCTGAGTAATTTTTCAGACGGGTTTCCCAATTTTTAACATCAAATTTGAAATCAGCAATTTTAAGAGGCTTTTCATAAAACTGTACCGGAGACACTTCTGAGTAATCCGGCGCTTTATCTTCCGACTCTACTTTCACAGCTACGTTTGCTTTTACTTTTTCATAGCGGGAAGCGGCATTACGGTACTCTCTTTCCGTGGCTTCCCATAAAGCTAAAGCGATGGCTTTCTGGTCGTTCTCAAATGGAAGGATCACCCTCACGTTTCGGGCAGTAAAATAAGCAGAAGCATCGTCCCGAAGCTCCCTGAAATTATCCAACTCTTTATCGCCCACGCGAACCTGAATAGTTAAAATTCTTTCTTTATTGGAGTTAGACCCTGTTAATGTGCCGAATGACGTTGAGATACTGTATGATTCGGTCTCATCAACTCTGTAACTTAATAGATAAACAGGTATATCGGTTTTTTGGTAAAACACCATACTCCTGTCAATCTCACTTTTTAAAATTTTCAAGAGCTCATCTTGAGAAGAGTTCTGTGCAAAAGAGCATGTTAGCCCAATACAAACCACCAAAATACTGAAGATTATTTTTCTTTTCATAAGGAAAAAGTATTGATTAATAATTTTGCGAAAATATAAATATTTTGCTTTATTCATCCGCAAAACATCTATAATGAAAAAAAATGATTTTAAAAAAAAGGTTAATTTAATGCTTTTTCTCTCAAAGAATTAAATCCCTCTCCAAATACATCGGTAGCATCTAAGATAGAAATAAAGGCATCTGCATCAATATCGTGAATGCGATGTAAAAGTCCGGGTAGCTCTTTTTTTGTGATAGTAGTATAAATGATCTTTTTTTCCAATTCGTGAAACATTCCATTTCCCTTAAAATAGGTTCCTCCTCGATCCATTTCATTAATAATCACATTTTTAATTTGTTCGTGATACTCAGAGATAATAAACAATGCTTTTCTTCTGTCGAAACCTGAAATCATTTTATCAATTGTAAAACCCGTAACATAAATAACGAACCATGAATAGAGCGGAATGGTCCAATCTTTAAAAACTACTAACGCAAACAGCACTATTGTTGAATCTACAATCATCAGGATTGTTCCTAAGGGGAGATGTTTTAAGTATTTTCCTATAATCATAGCGATAATATCTGTACCGCCTGATGTTGCACGTGTTCTAAAGATAAGTCCCAATCCAACACCTACAATTACGCCGCCGAAAAGAGAGATAATGAAGTTTGCGGCAGGGTCTGCAATGGCGGGGTTTTCAGGCAAGGAAATAAGAGGAGCATATCCATAAGCAAACTCAATAAATGAAATAAAACCGGCTAATGAAAAAATCCCTACCACCGTTTTTACGCCAAATTTTGATCCTAACAACCAGATACCCAACAATAAAAGTGGGATGTCCAAGCAAATGCCAACTAATCCGACAGGCGTTCCTAATAAGTGATGAAGTATGATAGCGATACCATAAACGCCACCAGGAGCTAATTTCAAAGGTGTGATAAACACAACAATACCTACGGACATAATAAATGTACCAAAAATAATGATACAGTATTCCTTAATTAGCGCTCGTTTCGCTTTTAAAAATTTTAACATAAAATTCATATTCAGTTTCTAATTCTATAAATGCTCCATTTTGTAATTTATTATAATATTCTTGACCCGTTTGCACAATCTCTTCCAAAATACTTTCTATGTTAAACTCTTTGCCTGAAATCAGTTTCAAAGAAGTTGGATTCTGCAATAAGGGGTCAAATTTGGTTTGATTGATGTTAATTCCCACACCTGCAATCGAATACTTTAATGAGTCGCCTTGTATGTGGTGCTCTATCAAAATACCGGCTATCTTTTTATCTCCTGCATAAATATCGTTTGGTTTTTTAATCGCGACATCATCAACATATTGTGACAAAACTTTTCTAATTGTTAGGGCGAAGAAATAATTGAAAAAAAATTGTTTTTTTGGTTCAATAGAGGGTTGAAAATAGAAACTCGCTAAAATATTTTCTCCTTTGTTGCTCAACCATGTTTTATTCCCTTGTCCTTTTCCAGCAGTTTGGTAATGAGTTGACACGCAGAAAAAATCAGGCAGATAGATATCAGTATCTTTATTTTCTTCTACAATTTCATTAATTAACACATTTGTAGAGTTTGTAGTTTTTACAAAAAGGGAAGGCAAAATCATAGAAGTCGAGTAGTTTTAAATAGATTAATCACTTTTTTTGAAAATTATTTATAAAATCGGCACAAAAATATAAATTATTCCATTCAGCAATTTAAATAATATATTTTTGTACCTGCTTATTCTCTATGAAAAAATAACAAATGAAGCCCTACAACTCACAGCCTTACATCGGTATTTTCGGGAGGTGCAACAACGGAAAAAGCGCGCTAATTAATGCCATTACCGGACAAGAGGTCGCCATCGTTTCTGATGTTGCCGGCACCACAACCGACCCCGTGAAAAAATCTATGGAAATCTTCGGTATCGGTCCTGTTGTTTTAATTGATACCGCAGGATTGGATGATGTAAACAATTTAGGAAAAAAAAGAGTAGAAAAAACCGAAAATGTACTCAAACAGATTGATTTGGCAATTATTGTGCTCACTCATTACAAATTTGAGGAGGTAGAAGAAAAATTAGTTACCCAACTTCGTGCATTGGATACTCCTTATATTCTCGTAAATAATAAATCGGATATTATTGATACAAAGAATATTGTTATTTATAATGAAAATGTAATCTCTTTAAGCGCAAAAACCGGACAAGGGCTTCCTGAATTAATTGAACAGATAAAAGATAAGATGCCTGTTTCTGCGTATCATACTCATTCATTATTAGAAGGTATTGTAAAAGAAAACGATACGGTTTTGCTCATTACTCCTATTGACAGCGAAGCGCCTGAGGGAAGGCTCATTTTGCCTCAAGTGCAAACCATCCGCGCCGTTTTAGACCAAAATGCGCTGGCTATTGTTTTAAAGGAAGATAAAGTAAAAGATTTCTTTTCAACAAAAAACACTAAAGATGTACAATATAGACTACCGGAGTTGGTGATTACAGACAGTCAGGTGTTTAAAACGGTAGCGCCGTTCATTCCAAAAGATATTCCTTTCACAAGTTTCAGTATTTTGTTAGCAAGATTTAAAGGTGATTATGAAAACTATTTAAAAGGGACACCCAAAATTGAAAAACTAATGGATGGTGATTGCGTGCTCATAATGGAATCCTGCACCCACCTAACCTCCTGCGAAGATATTGGGCGGATGAAGATCCCAAAATGGCTTACCGAATATACAGGCAAAAACCTGCATTTTGATTTTGTTTCCGGACTAACCCCAGTGGAGAATATCGGAAAATACGCATTGGTAGTACAGTGCGGCGGCTGCATGATTACTAAAAAACAGATACTTAACCGTTTAAAACCTGCCATAGATGCAGGAATTCCAATTACGAACTACGGAATGTTAATCGCGTATTTTACGGGAATTTTTGAAAGAACAACATTATGAACTTCACTTTACAACATTTAGATATAAAAACCAACGCCCGCGCAGGCAAAATAGAAACAGCGCATGGCATAATAGAAACTCCAATTTTTATGCCTGTAGGCACTGTGGGTGCAGTGAAAGCCCTTCATATAAAAAATGTAAGAGAAGATGTGAAGGCTCAAATCATCTTAGGAAATACCTATCACTTATATTTGCGTCCGGGATTAGAAGTGCTTCAACAGGCAGGCGGACTTCACAAATTTAACGGATGGAACAAGCCAATCTTAACAGATAGCGGAGGATACCAAGTGTTTTCGTTAAACCATAAACGTAAAATTAAACCGGAAGAAGGGGTTTGGTTTCAATCTCATATTGACGGTTCAAGACATCTTTTTAGTCCCGAAAAAGTTGTTGACATTCAACGTATCATAGGCGCTGACATTATCATGGCTTTCGATGAATGCCCGCCCTATCCATGCGATTATACTTATACAAAAAACTCAATGCAAATTACGCATCAATGGCTGAGGCGTTGTTGCGCGCATTTTGATGCTACAGAGCCACTATACGGACATGACCAAACGTTGCTTCCCATAGTACAAGGTGGTGTCTTTTCGGATTTGCGCGTGCAATCAGCCGAGTTTATTGCTGCGCAAAACCGTGAGGGAAATGCTATTGGTGGTGTTTCTGTTGGAGAACCCACTGAACTTATGTATGAGATGACCGACATCTGCTGTCGCATATTACCGAAAGAGAAACCGCGCTATCTAATGGGTGTGGGAACACCGGCTAATATTCTGGAAACCATCGCTATGGGAGTAGATATGTTTGATTGCGTAATGCCCACCCGAAACGGAAGAAATGGCATGATCTTTACGTGGGAAGGCATTTTGAATATGAGAAATGAAAAATGGAAATATGACTTTACGCCTATAAATATTAACAGCGACTTGTTTGCAGATCAGGAATATACCCGTGCTTACCTGAGACATCTATATGTTTCGGAAGAGATGTTGGGACCAATGATTGGAAGCATCCACAACCTGCATTTTTATTTAGATTTGGTAAAAACTGCAAGAAAGAAAATTGAAGAAGGGGTTTTCTCTACATGGAAAGAGGAAGTCTTGCCAAAGATATCAAAAAGAATATAAAAAACACCCACAAATCACTATACAAAAAATACTATGTCTTATTTCAAAATTTCATGTTAATTTGCACTTCGAAAAATCGAAGTTAAATAACTTTAAACTTTATACTTATTTTATGGCAATAGAATTTAACGGAATCTCCATTGAAATGGATGGCGACGGCTTTATGCTGAAACCGCAATTGTGGAACGACAAATTAGCAGTGTTGATTGCAAAAGAAGATGATATTCAGGATTTAACCGATAACCATTGGGCAATTATCAGAATTATCCGTCGCAGCTACGAAGAAACGGGCATGGCACCCATGATTCGTTCTATTTGTAAAGAAACCGGACTGAAATTAAGAGATATTTACGAACTATTTCCATTAGGACCTGCACGCGGGGCCTGTCGTGTTGCCGGACTGCCCAAACCTGACGGCTGCGTGTAATAACATTAAAAAAATAAAATTTTCTTTGCCGTTAAAAACAACATTTTGAAATACTCTTTCACAGATCGGTTCTCCATATATTGAAAACTTAATTGTAGTTTTTGGGGCATAATCACTTCAATGTATTGTTTTTCAGGGTCATCAGTGCGCGATAAAATCCTGTTTTCATCTATGTACTCAATAGAAGCATAATCGGTAATCCCCGGCTTGATATTCAAAATTTGTTTCTGCTCGTTATTATACATATCTACATATTTTCTTACTTCGGGGCGAGGACCTGCCAAGCTCATATCACCTTTCAGTACATTCCAAAGTTGCGGAAACTCATCGAGTTTATATTTTCGTAAAAAACGTCCCACCTTTGTAATGCGGCAATCTTTTTCTCCCACCGTTAGCAATCCCTTTTTATCGGCATTGACACACATGGTACGAAACTTAAAAAGTTTGAAATCTTTGTTGTCTTTTCCCACACGCTTTTGGGTGTAAAAAATAGCTCCACGTGAAGTGCAGGCAATAAATAGCGAGATAATTAGAAAAAAAGGCACTAAGAGTAACAATCCTAAAAGCGAAAAAAAAATGTCGAAAAAACGAATCATAATTATTGTTTATTTCTTAAAAGTCTTACCTCTCCCCCCGTACCGCTACCTCCGCAGCAATCTTCCTGATTAGTCCTTGCAAAACCTCTCCAGGACCAAATTCTACGAAACAGGAAGCACCGTCGAATATCATGTTTTGAACAGTTTTTGTCCACAAAACGGGAGCGGTAAGTTGTTGTATCAAGTTTTTCTTAATGATTTCTGGATTTGTTTCGGGGAGTGCGGTATAATTTTGATAAACGGGGCAAAAGGGTGTTTGGAAATCGGTTTTTTCTATAGCGAGCGCCAACTCTTCCTGAGCGGGCAACATGAGCGGTGAATGAAAAGCGCCTCCCACATTCAACATAAGCACCCGTTTGGCGCCGGCAGCTTTTAACGCTTCTCCTGCTATTTCCAATCCTTTGAATGTTCCTGAGATAGCCAGCTGTCCGGGGCAGTTGTAGTTGGCAGGAGCAACTACCTCATCAATGGTTTCGCAAATTGCCTTCGCTTTATCGTCGTCGAAACCAATTACTACCGCCATTCCGGATGGATTTTGCACACAGGCTTTTTGCATGGCGTTGGCACGTTGCGATACTAATCGCAGCCCATCTTCAAACGAGAGCGCGCCTGCAACTACCAAAGCGCTGAACTCTCCCAAAGAGTGTCCGGCAACCATCTGGGGAACAGTTTCTTCACCCATCATTTTACAGGAAATTACCGAATGTAGAAAAATAGCGGGTTGTGTGATGTTTGTCTCTTTTAAGTCGGCATCGGTACCAAAAAACATTTTATCTGTAATGGAAAAAACCAATATATCGTTGGCTGTCTCAAACATAGTTTTGGCTTGGGGATAATTGTTATACAGTTCTTTACCCATTCCAACAAATTGGGCACCTTGTCCGGGAAATACAAAAGCGGTCATTAGTTTATGTCGTTTTAAAAAATTTGGCAAATATCGGTTTTTTTAGGAAATAGATTTTTGTGCCGGTATCGCTTCTATTAACCTCTTGGTATATTCCGTTTGCGGATTTTTGTAAATCTCTTCTGCATCGTTCAATTCTACAATCTTACTTTGCTGCATTACAGCAATCCTGTTCGACATATATTTTACCACAGATAAGTCATGAGAAATAAATAGATAAGTAAGATTAAACTCCTGTTTCAGATCGTTAAGGAGGTTTAACACTTGTGCCTGAACAGATACATCTAAAGCTGAAACCGACTCATCGCAAATAATAAATTTCGGGTTTACGGTTAGTGCACGTGCAATGGCAATTCGCTGGCGTTGTCCACCGGAAAACTCGTGCGGATAGCGATGCAGGTGCGCCTCGCGCAATCCCACACGCTCCAATAGCGCTATCGCTCTATTCCTCCTCTCTTTATCATGATGCAAAATTCGATGTACTTTCATCGGCTCTAATAGCATTTGACCAATCGTTAAACGTTGATTTAAAGATGAATATGGGTCTTGCAAAATCATTTGTAACTCTTTTCTCAATTGGCGCATACTACTAAGAGAAAGCTCAGTTAAGTTTTTCCCTTTATAGAAAATATTTCCGGAATCGGGCTCTACAAGTCGCAGAATAGTTCTACCCAATGTAGTTTTTCCGCATCCCGATTCCCCAACAAGACCCAATGTTTCTCCTTCATAAATATCTAAATTAATAGCTTCTAATACCTGAAAATAAGACTGTTGTTCGAAGAGATTAGTTTTTCGAACAGGATATTGCTTGGAGAGGTTTTGGATTGAAAAGAGCGTGTGAGGTACAAGTGACGAAGTGTGGGGTGCAAAAAGAGAGGTGGCTTCTTTCTGTTTTTTGCCTTCAGCTTTCTGCATTACCTCCTCCACTGTGGGTAGTCTCTCCGGCTTTTCATCTAATTTTGGTCGGCATGCTAATAAGCCTTTTGTGTAGGGATGCTTCGGATTTTTGAAGATGGTTTGCATATCTCCTTGCTCAACAATTGCGCCTTTATACATCACTAAAACACGATGGGCAATCTGTGCAATAACACCCAAATCGTGCGAAATGAAAATGATGCTCATCCCATATTTTTCCTGCAATTGCTGTAAGAGTTCTAAAATGTTTTTTTGCACGGTAACATCCAGCGCAGTGGTAGGTTCATCGGCAATTAAAATATCCGGTTTGCAACTCATTGCCATAGCGATCATCACACGCTGTTTTTGTCCGCCGGAAAGTTCATGCGGATAAGCATAATATACTTTTACAGGGTCCGAAAGTTGTACATCGCCAAGCAGTTCGATGGCTTTAAACTTTGCTTCTTTTTTCGACAAACCGGTATGTAGCAGTATCGCCTCCGTAATTTGCTTCCCACATCTAATTACAGGATTTAGCGAACTCATCGGTTCCTGAAAAATCATGGCGATCCTGTTTCCACGAATCTGTTGAAGAACTTTTTCGGAGGCTTGGGGAAGATTGATATAATTTTGCAGTGTAAAAGAGGAGCTGGTTTTTGTATTCAACGTTTCAACCATATCGAAAAAAATCTCTCCTTCCGTAATCTTTGCACTTTTCTTTGAAAGCAATTGCATGATTGATAATGCTGTTACCGATTTTCCTGATCCGGATTCTCCTACTACGCCAATAGTTTCACCTCTTCGTAATAAAAAAGAAATGGATGACAAAATGGGCGCCCAGTTTTCCTCTTGCTTGAGCTCTAAAGAGAAATTTTTTATTTCAAGAAGATTCGGTGCACCATTTTTCATTAAAATTTATTTTCTAATCATAAAAATATTATGAATGGGCGCGAAAATATAAATTAATTGCAAAAAACAGATTTATATTTATAAAAAAATCTATTTTTCCAGCCGCAAGTAATTTTATAACCAAAAAGGAGAAATTTCTATTATTTCTTTTTTAAAATGAGATTGCTTTTGAACTTAAATAGATTATTAACAAATATTTAACAGGATGCTGTAAAAAAATCAGGTGCGTAAACGCACAAAAAATATCTTAGAAATAGCGTTGCTATATTCAGGCTTTCGAAATTACCACAGAATAAATCCTATGAATATTAGAACGCTCGCTTATTTGCGGGCTTTTTTTATTTAGGATAAAGGTTGTGGTAAACCTCGAAAGCGGATAAATTTAAGTCCGCTTTTTTTATTGTCCGAATTGTCGGAAAAATAAGTTACAAACTTATAATATTAAAAAAAATCACAAAATTAATTTAAAAGTTGCGCCCGACACGTATTAGGGAATTTATTATGAAAAAACTGATTTTTATTCTTTTTTTAAGCGTCCTCATTTTCAGAGGGTATGCCCAAAGAGACTGGTGGGATTTGGCAGGTAATGAGATTGAGTCTAAATTCCAATTTCTGGGAAGTACGAACTGTGAACCTCTCATTTTTAAAACCAACAACAATGAAAGAATGAGGCTGTTAAATGACAAATCGTTTCTGGGCATAGGAACTACAGATCCTTTTGCAACCTTACATTTACACTTTCAAGTGGATACCAGACCCTGTGAAATACTTAACAACATGCTATCTCCAAGAAGATTACTGCAAATTACTACTCCTGAAACAGGAAGTAGCTTTAATAACGGATTTAGCATAACCAGTCTTGAAACTAAAGAGGTTCTTTTTGAACAACTTGAACAGGCAAATTTATCTATTAAAGGACCATTAGGCGGGTTTACAATTATGCCAAATGGAAATATGGGAGTGGGACAATCTATTCCACAAGCAAAGTTAGACGTTTCTGGGTCTTTTAAAGCACAAAGTGCAAAAATTATCAATAATGCTTTGATAAATTGAAACGTAGGTATTGGCACAGAAGAGCCATTGCAAAAATTACATATTAATGGTGGAAATTTATTATTCTCAAAATCTGATGTTGCACCTGTTGGATCTATCATTTTCGATGTTGGTTCAAACGTCGGTTATACAGATCTAAAATGGAGCATTCAATATGTTGATGAAGATGACTTTGGTTTTGCAGGATTAAATCTTTTGAATACATGGTATGGCGGAGGGGTGGTTCAATATACATATTCGTTATTTTTAGACAATTTAGGCAATGTGGGAATTGGAAATAGAAACCCTCAAGCAAAGTTAGATGTTTCTGGTTCTTTTAAAGCGCAAAATGCTAATATAACCGGAGCTTTTTCTGCAAATACTCTAAATGCACAGAGCGCCAATATCACAGGAAATACTTATATAAGCTGAAATGTAGGGATTGGAATAGTGCCATCGCAAGTAAAGTTAGATGTTGCAGGTTCTTTTAAAGCGCAAAGCGCCAATATCACAGGAACTCTTAGTGCTCAAAGTGCAAATATTTCCGGAACAATAACTGCAACAAAGATGGAGGTAAACCATACTGCTAACGGTGATTGGGGTTATGCATCTCATATTAAGGTAAACAGAGATTTAACCAAAGCGCTTGCCATAACAAATACCACTACAAATAAAGATGTTTTTGTGCTTTATGGAAGCGGAGTTTTATGTACAAAAAAAATATTTACAGAAAAGATAGAAGTAACTTTGAGCGCCATGAACAATACCTGGTACGACCATGTGTTTTACCCCGATTACCAACTCCGCTCTTTATCTGAATTAGAACAATATATCAAACAAAACAACCGTTTACCTGAGATCCCTTCTGCGCAGGAAGTAATGGAAAACGGACTTGATTTGGGAGATATGCAAGGTAAACTGCTACTGAAAGTGGAAGAACTTACACTCTATATCTTAGATTTACAAAAACAGATTGATGAATTAAAACAAACGAAAGGAGAAACGAAATGAAAAAAGTAATATTTATTTTAAGTTTTATTGTTCTTCCCTTCCTTATTATTCCATTAACCGCACAAACTCTCAACTACGATTTCCACCCTTACGATTATGCTCAGGAAGAACTTTTTCTAACTTCTTTTGGAGTAAGAAACATCTATGAAAGCAACGATTGCAATATGGCTATTGAGTATATGAATAAGTATTACCATGCGGCAGCAAGAGCAGATGAAAAGGAAAAGTATAATTATTTGCGAACCATCTCTTTCTTTGCATGCGAGGAAGCATTCAGTTTTCTTGAAGCTCAAATTAAAAACAATCCTTCGGAAACCGACCGTTGCCATGCCATTATGTTTTTGGCTTGGATGCGAAATCCCGATTATTTGCCTTGCATTTTGGAATATGCCAGAAAGGATAAACTTTCTATACAGGAAAAAGCCGCCTTAGCTACTGCATTTATGTTTTTTTTGCATTCATAATGCTGATTTGGATTTGCAAAATCAATCTATTAAAATTTTAGATGAAATATGTCTAGATGCGCCGCCACAGATTTTGGGAAGTTGTATCTTGAACTATTTTAGCTTGAGGGGCGACATAGCTATAGAATTTTTCACTGCACAGTTGCAACAGGAAGAGTTTAAGTTATACGCTGCCTTATTCTTAGCACAATTAGGAGAATACAAACAAGCAATTCCAATACTGGTAGAAGCCCTTAGTAGTGAAGATACGTATGAAATTCATTTAGCTATTATGGGATTGGAAACGAAATACTCAAACTTCCCCTTATTTTGATACAGCAAAATGGGGCGGTCCTTATTATGATTATGGAAAAGATTGTGCTGCATTCGTATCGCAATGTTTAATATATGGAGGTTTAAATTTAAGTAAAGGTTCAAATGGCAATGGAGGTCATGTAAAACCGGATAAGGTCATTGCCGGCGCTTCGGAGCTTGTTTTGCACCTTGCAAATTGGCAAAACACCAGTATTTATCCCGTATGGGGGTTTAATCCTCCCCCTGATCATGATGTGGGAGACCCTATTTTTTATGGATATTCAACAGGAATTCAAGCTTCTCACTCCTACATTTGCAGTTCATTAGATTGGAAAGCTGACCAATTATATAGCTCACACTCCAGCGATGTTTGTGATGGGGACTACCTTCAAAGTTCAGGTACAAATGTAAAACTCCTTTTCTTCCATATCAAATCCGCTTATCCCGACCATTGTGATGACTGTGAGCAAAACTATGATGAGGAAGGGGTTGACTGTGGTGGTCCATGTCCACCTTGCGAGCGCGCTCCTGTGGAAAGAAGCATTACAACAGCCACCAACGATCTGCCTACCGTAGTGCGCGCCGTAAAAAAAATTACAGCAGGAAATGCAGCAGTGAAGGTATTATCAGGACAAAATGTGAGTTTTCATACAGCAGGCTCTATTGTTTTACTCCCCGGTTTTGAAGTTCAGGCAGGTGGTAATTTTAATGCTCAAGTTAAGAGTAATATACTGGGAGTGATCGCGGATTGTAATGAGTATTGCGATCCAACAATTTATACTTTGTATGACCGTTGGTGTCCGTGGCCATGGCCACATACAAATGGTACCTTCTGTGTTGATGTAGCCAATGTATTTAAAATTTATTTAGAAGTGTATAGACGTTACAATAGTTACTGGGTGATTGATGAAGTTGGAGAATTTGTATATTCCAATTTAGTAGAGAATCTGGAAGGGAAGGTTCCTTTATGGGATTTAATAGAAGGTGAATCACCGGAATATTTAAAACCCGATTTTTTACTCCATAAATATTGGGCTTATCTTGAAATTTATCCGTGCGAATGGGGAGGAGAAGGACACTGGAGCTATTGGAGAAAATTTGCAGTTAAAAATGATCCAACACCCCATAAAAATGATCCAACTTATAAAATGGTGAAAAATGATGAGTTGTTCAATGAATTAGATAGTATGAATCAAATGTTGCATGCGGATATTGATAATATAATGTCTCTGGGTGAAACCACCTCTCCCCATTTTACCATTATCCCTAACCCCAATTCCGGCGTTTTTCACTTAGAAACCAATTTTTCTCTGTCTGAAATTTCAAATCTCAAAATCTCAAATCTATTGGGCGTTACTGTTTTTGAAACACAAAATGTTACAGAACATACCCTTAAACTGCAAAATTCAGCATCAGGTGTGTTTTTTGTAGTAATGATTTTGAAAGATGGCACTATGATCAGGCAAAAGATGGTGATACAAAAATAATTAAAACGTTGAACTCAAAAACAACTGATTTTTAATCAATCTTGTGGTATAAGATTGCAAAATTGCCTTGAGTTTCTGCTCATATAGTGCAGCAACCTCCGGCAACTCACTTATCAAGTTGTGCTGCATCAATAGATCTTTCTTAATATCAAAAAGACCGATAGCATTTTCACCATCAAATTGTAAAACATAGCTTTCGGTCACAAGTTGATATATTCCCCATGTATAGTTTGCTGAATATAGGGTATATGTAGAATCAAAAATATTTTTTCCATACGAAAACAGAGGTTCATCTATATGGAGATATGCAAACAGAGATGGCATAATATCTAATTGCTGCATGCTACCCATTTTTCTACTAAAATCTGCTGCAGGATGAAAGAAGAAGATGGGTATTTGCAATGTTGTATATATGCTGCATGGTGTTGGGAAAGAGCCTTCACCAATATGATCTCCTGTGATAATAAACAGGGTGCTATCGTACCATTGGTTTTGTGACACCGTTTCAAAAAAGACGCTTACAGCATGGTCTGTATAAGAAGCAAGGGCATGTATGGGGCGGGGTCCAGACTTAAGTTCGAGATTCTCTGCATCTTTTGGCATCACAAAAGGGTTGTGTGAAGAGAGGGTTAACACGCCCGCAAAAAACGGCTGACGGACTACTCCTAATTTTTGAGCTACAAATTTTAAAAACGACAGATCGCTTATTCCCCATACACCATCATAATCAGACGAATTTGGATATTCATTTTTGCCGTAATAGGTATCAAATCCAATGGAATAGCAATAACTTTCAATATTCATTGAACTATTTTTTGCGCCATGAAAAAAGAGTGTGTTAAAACCGTGTTTCTTTAGCACTTCAACAGGAGAGGAAGAAAAATTATCAGCAAAACGAGTCTCTATATAACTCTTTTCTAATAATTTGGGAAGTCCGGTAAATATGGCTTGCAAAGCGTCAATAGTTCGGTGGCTATTAGCAATGCCATTAAAAGAGATAGATTGGTGAAGCAGACTGTCTAAAAAAGGGGCATAACCTTGGTCCCCATCCATACCTTTGATAAGGTATTGCGAAAAACCTTCTAAAATAATAATAATCACATTTTTAACAGGGAAACAATTTTGGCTATAAGGGATTATTGAATTAATAATGGGCGAAAAATGTCTCTCAGCTTCATCTAAATCAATAAAATAAAGTTTTTCGGGCAGGTGCTTTTCACCAATAGTTTTCATTATAGAAAACGGTGTATTAGAAATGATCGCGGAATTTTGAACAGATGAGTATTTTCCACTGTCAATCAATCCAATAGCCCTTTTTTGAAAACCGCCTCGCATACAAAGAAAAGAGATAAAAACAACTGCTAAAAAAACTAAAGTTTTGTAAAAAAAACTTTTCCACGAAAAAGGTTGGAAAACAGTTTTTTTTGAGATCATTTTGTTTGTAAAATGTACAATATAAATAATGATAAATAGGGTTGCAAGAAACAGCAAAAGCAAGTACCAAAATTGTTTTAAAAAAGAGGGTAGTAAAACCTTAAAATCAAATCCAATCTGCAAATAAGAGAAAATATCGCAAGTCATTCTTTTTAAAATATATGGATAATAAGCGATGTCAATATATGCGAATAGTGCCGCAATACTATTAATAATAATAAAGTAAAGGTTACATATTTTTTGGTAGATTTTTTTATAAAAGATTGAAAAGGGGATTAAAGCAGCTGCAACATATAGAACATTGCTGAAGAAAATAGCGGATAAATCAAATCTTAATCCATAAAAAAAGAGTGAAGAATTGATATTTTGAAAATTGTTTGAATTAGCAACAACAAACAATAGGCGCAAAAATGAATAGAGAAATATGAGGAAAAACAAACGTACGCCCAAAGGATATAATTGATTGTTAATGTAATCTTTGAACGAAAACGATTTATTCATTTTAATAAAAATTTGCAGCGCAAAAATATATTTTTATAATCCTTGTTTTACTTAGTGAGGTATCTAATTCCCTTTTAAATAAAAAGTGCTAAAAAAAACACTATCTTTGCCATCTCGTTCAAAAAAACTATTAACATAAAAATCAATATATTATGAAAAAAATTAAAATTGGTATCAACGGTTTTGGAAGGATCGGTCGTTTGGTGTTCCGCGCTTCCATGGAAAGAGATGATGTACAAATTGTGGGAATTAACGATTTGTTAGACGTGAATTATATGGCTTATATGCTGAAATATGACACCGTACACGGTCAGTTTAAAGGCGATGTTTCTGTTAAAGACGGAAAATTACAAGTAAATGGACAAGAGATACGTGTAACCGCTGAAAAAGACCCTGCAAACTTGAAATGGAACGAGGTGGAAGCCGAATATATCGTAGAATCTACGGGTTTATTTTTAACTAAAGAAAGCGCCCAAAAACACATTGAAGCAGGCGCACGTATTGTGGTGATGTCTGCTCCTTCAAAAGATGACACTCCAATGTTTGTAATGGGTGTGAATCACAAAACTTACAACGGAGAAAACATTGTGTCGAATGCTTCTTGTACTACCAACTGTTTAGCACCTATTACCAAAGTATTACACGATAATTTTGGTTTATTAGAAGGATTGATGACTACCGTTCATGCCACAACAGCTACACAAAAAACCGTTGACGGTCCCTCTGCCAAAGATTGGCGTGGAGGGCGAGCAGCCGCAGGCAATATTATTCCATCCTCTACCGGAGCCGCTAAAGCAGTAACAAAAGTGATACCCGAATTGAAAGGAAAACTTACCGGTATGTCATTCCGCGTTCCTACTCTCAATGTTTCTGTTGTTGATCTAACCTGTCGCCTTGAAAAAGCCACGAATTACGACGAAATTAAAACCGCCATGAAATATGCCTCTGAAAACGAACTCAAAGGAATTTTAGGCTATACCGAAGATGCCGTTGTTTCATCCGACTTTATCGGAGATCCAAGAGCCTCTATTTTCGATGCCGGAGCAGGTATCATGCTGAATCCTAACTTTGTAAAAATAGTTTCCTGGTACGACAATGAGATGGGGTACTCGCATAAAGTGTTGGAATTTATTCTTTATATTCATTCTTTATGAGAAAAATAACCTTTCTGTTTTTCTTCTTGAGTGTTTTATTTGCTTGTAATAAAACCCCTCAAAATTATGTAGCCGAATCAAAAGAAATTAATATGAACGATACTACTAAAATTATGAAAGTTCTTTTAATCAATGGCAGCCCGAATACGGAAGGGTGCACTTTTACCGCATTGAGCGAAGTAGCAAAAGCATTAAACGAAAATGGAATTGAAACCGAAATAGTTCAAATTGGACACTTGATTGTTCGTGGATGTATCGCTTGCGGACATTGCAAAAAAAGTGGAAGTTGCATGTTCGATGACATTGTGAATGAAGTGATTGAAAAAGCTAAAATAGCTGATGGTTTTATTTTCGGATCTCCTGTTTATTATTCGGGAATCAATGGAACGATGAAATCTTTTCTCGACCGGTTGTTTTATAGCGGGAGTAAACATTTAGCATACAAACCCGGTGCGGCTGTTGTATCGGCACGCAGAGCAGGCACTTCGGCAGCGTTACACCAACTAAACCACTATTTTACCATTAACAATATGCCGCTCGTTTCTTCTCAGTATTGGAATATGGTGCATGGAAATACACCCGACGAGGTTCGGCAAGATAAGGAAGGGATGCAAATTATGCGTACACTCGGACGCAATATGGCGTGGCTGCTTAAATCTATTGAAATAGGAGAACAATACGGAATAGAGAAGCCTGAAACAGAACCGCGTGAACGTACTAATTTTATTCGGTAGGCAGCATCGTTTGCCTATAAATCTTTATTTTAATACACGAAAACCTCTCTTTTCTTCGTTATCTGTATCATAAATTTTTTTTAAATGAAAATTGCTACTTTTATTAAGATTACTTGTATCGTTTTTGTAATATTATTGCTTAACATACAATTAGTTGCGCAAAAACCATTGGTATTCGATTCTCCTAAATATGAATTTGATAATGCAATGGAACTCTATCAGAAAGAAAAGTATGGGTCTGCACAACAATATTTTAAGTGGGTGTATGAAAATACTACCGACAAACAGCAAGACTTAAAAACCGATTCCTATTTTTATATGGCGTTGTGTGCTGCCAATCTTTTTAATGAAGACGCGATCTTTTTGTTGCATAATTTTATTGACCAATATCCTGTAAGCGCACAAATTCCACAAGCCTATTTTGCACTCGGAAAATTCTATTTTAACAAGAAAAATTATAAAAAAACGATTGAAAGTTTTGACTTAGTGGGAGAAAAAAATATAAACAGAGAGATTCGGGCAGAATATTCATACAAAAAAGGTTACTCCTTCTTTGAACTGAATAAATTTTCAGAAGCACGACCATTACTGAAAACTGCAAGTGAAATGGAGGGGCCTTATCAAAACAGGGCTGCCTATTATTTGGCATTTATTGCCTATCAGGAAAAACAATACCAAGTAGCGTTGGATGGTTTTCTTTTAGTGCAAAATGACCCTGAGTTTAAAGAGATTGTCCCTTTTTATATTGTCCAAATCTATTTGCTGCAAAAGAAATATGATGATGTGGTCGCTAAGGGATTGCCACTGTATGAAAAAACAAACGATAAAGGAAAAATTGAAATCGCACGTTGTTTAGCGTTAGCATATTATGAGAAAAAAGAATATGAAAAAGCCGATCAGTACTTTCAATACTATTTTCTTAAAACAAAAGAAAAAATTGACCGCACCGATTATTATGCCGCAGGAATGGCAAATTTTAAAATTAATAATTATAGAAATACCATAGATTTTCTTTCTAAAGTAACTATAGTTAAAGATAATTTAGCACAAAACGCGTACTACACTATTGGAGATTCTTATATTAAAATGGAAGAATGGAATTTGGCTTCACAAGCTCTGTATGAAGCATATAAAATGGATTTCTTGCCGGCTGTTAAAGAAGACGCGCTCTTTAACTATGCGAAAATACAGTTTGAAAAATCCTCCTCATCTTTCAATCAGGCTATTAAAGCATTAGAACAATATATAAACGAATATCCCAACTCGGCACACAGCGATGAAGTGGAAGATTATCTTTCAAGAATCTATTTATCTACAAAAATTATCAAGGCGCTATTAATTCCTTAGAGAAGATACAGCATAAAAGCCCTGCGTTGTTAAGATCTTATCAACGTTGTACCTATTTTCGTGGACTTGAACTGATAAATAATAAAGAGTATGCGGCTGCCATAAAAAGTTTTGAGAAATCTTTAAGTTATCCAATGGACAAAACCATTGAAACGTCGGCTTTGTATTGGAAAGCAGAAGCCCAATACAGAAACCTGCAATATGCAGACGCAGTGCAGTCTTACAGGTTTTATCAAAGAAATAGTGAGGCAAAAAAAGATGAGAATTACCAGCTTTCGTTTTATGGATTGGGGTACGCCTTAACGCGAAGTAATAAATATGGAGAAGCCGAAAAGGCATTTACAGATTTTCTTGGTTTTAAAATAAACGATAACGAGCTGATCTCTGATACTTATTTGCGATTGGCAGACTGCCAATTTATGCAGAAAAAAGTACCGCAAGCTATTGCAAACTACGAGAAGTGCGCTAAAATGGAGCTACCTAACGCTGATTATGCGTTGTTTCAAATAGCGATGTTACACGGCTATCAAAAAGAGCTGAACAAAAAAGTAGCCACATTAGATAACCTGCTTAAAAAATATCCGAACACCGGCTACAAAACCGAAGCTGAATTTGAATTAGCCTCTACTTATCATGCACTAAATCAGTATATAAAAGCCATTGATGCCTATCGGGATTTTATTAAGAATTATCCGAAGAACGCATTGGTTCGGCAAGCTAATAACAAATTAGCTCAAGCGCATTGGAATAATAATGAGGTGGAAAATGCTATCAGTAGGTTCAAATATGTATTGGAGAACTATGCCGGCTCGCAAGAAGCAAGAGATGCCTTGGTAAATCTTGAAACGATTTATGCAGAGCTGGGAAATCCAGCCGAATTTTATGAGTACGCACAGTCTAAGAACTTAACTTTCACTGCCTCTAGACAAGATTCTGTGAGTTATAAATCTGCCGAAAATAAATTTATCAGAGGTGAATTAGAGGCAGCATACAAAGGTTTTTCCGATTATTTGAAACAGTTTCCTAAAGGGATGTTTGTACCTAATGCGCTGTTTTACAAAGCTGAATACGACTATGATAAAAATCGCTTTGAGGATGCTTTGGCAGGATACGAGGCGTTGATTGCAGATTATTTGACAGAAAACCATGAAACCGCATTGCGAAAAGCGGGGCTAATTCAGTTTAACAAAAACAATAACCAAAAAGCCTTCAACCATTTTTCACAACTATTAGAAATAGCTTCTTCTGAAACCAACAGGATTTTGGGTAACAACGGCGTGATGCGTGCCGGGTATGAATTGCAAAAATATAGCGAAGTAAAGAAAAGTGCAGAATATATCATTGCCTCTTCGCAAGCGCAGCGGGAAGTGAAAAACGATGCGTATCTTTTTGCAGGTCGTTCTGCCATGAAATTGAATGATCTTGCTGCAGCAAAAAAACATTTTTCCGTTTTAGCAGAAACCCCTGTGAACGAAAATAGCACAGAAGCCGCCTATAATATTGCTCTTATTGAATTGAAACAAAACAATTTGCCGGAAGCAGAAGCCGCTATCTTAAAAATTATTAATGGAAACTATTTTGGAGAATACTGGATTGCAGCTACTTACATTTTATATGGCGATTGGTACGCTGCCAATGGCAAAGAGTTTCAGGCACGAAACACATATCAAAGTATTATTGATAATTACGAGGGTGAAGATTTGCGCAAAATAGCTCAAGATAAGTTGGATAGGCTATCCGATATGAAATAAAAAAATGTCGTACTCAACTGCAACCAATTAATCATCTTAACTTGTCCCGATTTATCGTGATCATCTAATCATCTCCTTTAATGATGATTTCTACTTCTTTATCAATCATTTTTTTATTCCACTTTATAGCAAAGAAGTAATGCCCTACAATAATTAGCGTCCATGTTAATAAAACAAAGAGGAGCGTATAAAATAATATGGGTCTATTAATTGGAATAAAATAGACTATCCAAAGCAACAGATTTATTAATACATAAAGTGTTACATGCTTTTTAAAAGCCACTCTTTTTTTGGCAGTCTTTAATATAGCATCTTTATTTTCGTCAGTATTAAATTTTTTGTTATTCATTTTATATTTTTTTTAACCATTAATCATTAACCATTCAAGATATATTTTCCTTTGCAGTAATCAATGTACCAATATTTTCGCCGGACAATACTTTTTCGAGATTTCCGGGTTCGTTGGCATTATAGACATAGATAGGGATATTATTTTCTTGTGCCAAAGTGAAGGCGGTTAAGTCCATAATAGCTAATTTTTCTTCTAAAGCATCTTCATACGAGAGGATGTTATATTTCACGGCATCGGGATCTTTTTCAGGGTCGGTATTGTAAACGCCGTCAACACGGGTACCTTTGATTAGAAGTTCTGCGTTAATTTCAGCAGCCCTAAGGGCAGCTGCCGAGTCGGTAGTAAAAAACGGATTTCCGGTGCCGCCGGCAAAAATCACGACATATCCTTCTGCCAAATATTGGGCGGAATTTTTAAAGTATGTTTTTTCGCAAATTCCTTTCAGGGGCAACGCCGACAGCAACTTAACAGGAATATAATACTCCTCTAAAACGGCTTGCAAAGCCATTGCATTAATAATAGTTGCCAACATGCCCATATAGTCTCCCTGAGTACGAAAAAAACCTTTCTCCGAGCCTTGTACGCCACGGAAAATATTGCCACCGCCTATCACAACCCCTACTTGCACATTACATTCCACAACCGATTTAATTTCCATAGCGTAGTGATGCACGGCATCGTAATTAATGCCGTAACCATCTCCGCCTTGCAGCGATTCACCGCTCAATTTCAATAAAATACGAGAATATTCCATGTTGAATAATTAGTACGCGAAAATAAAAAAAATCACTATTGTCCGATTAAAATCTAATTTTATTTTTTCACCATTGTGATTCAATTAGTTGTATTTAAAAATCAGTGTTTTTGAAAGTTATATTCCCTGTTTTTTAAAAACTATTCGGGAAATTTGATGATAAACGGTTAAGAAAATATTTGAGTGCAATTATTTTTTCACCCTTTTTAATGCCTAAGAATTATTAATATTTTTGCCGGTCAGTAATGGTCTAAAATATGAACACCTACCATTTTATTAAAAAATCACTTTTTCGGTATAAATCATTTTACCGCCTCATTGCCATTGCCGTCATTGTAGCAGTAGCCGTTATTACCGGAAGCCTTTTGGTTGGTAGCTCGGTACGCGAAACCTTAATTAAAAGAGTAGAAGAGCGGTTAGGAAAAACAGAAACAATTATCTTTTCACAGTATTCATATTTACATGACGCAATTCTTGATGATCTGTGTAATCAGGCAGAGCTACCGCACGCCACATCGCTAAGAGGTGTTCTGTTGATAAACGGATTTGTTTCAGTTTCAGGAAAATTGATTCCGGTTATGGTTTGGGGAGTAGATGATTTGAATATTGAAAAGGGAAAGGCAAAAACAAACAGGGCGTTAGTTGATGAAATGAACGCTGTGGAGGCTCGGCACGACAAACCGATACAGCAACAAGAACAGATTGTTTTACGACTGCCCGCTGCCGGAATGATCCCATTAGGCTCTATGTTTGTTACAGATACCTATACCACGAGCCTGAGATTAGAATTTGACTCCTCTGTTTCTGTTGAACAGGGAGGAGATATTAATATGAAAAATGAACAAACAATTCCGTTTAATGTTTTTGTAAATAGGGAAGAACTTTCTGAAACATTGGGCGTTTCCGGAAAAATAAATCTCATTCTCGCAGACAGGATAATTTCAAATGCCGATTTCGCCGCCGCATGGAATTATTCACAATCGGGCTTGAAGATTCTCTCTCGTCATTCCGCACTTGAGAATGAATATCCTGAAAGTAGGGAATTGTGGGACAACCCAGAAGTGACAGTAACATCTGACAGGATTTTTATTCAGGATAAAGTAGTAGAAACTATTTGCAAACCCGATTTAAAATACAATAGAATTTTTACTTATTTAGCAAATTCAATCGGTAAAAACAATCAAACTATTCCATACTCGTTTATTGCGGCAGCCGATTATTATAATGAACAAAAACTCAACCCCGATGAAATCATCCTTTCCGATTATGCGGCTAAAAGACTAAATGTATCTTTAAACGATACAATCTCTATCAGCTATTTTGTTTCAGAACAATTAAAAACATTAGTCACAGATTCTCTGTTTCTTAAAGTAGGAAAAATAGTGCCTTTAATTGATTTACAGTCCAATAAGTCATTATCAGCTGAGTTTCCGGGATTATCCGATGTAGCGCGATGTACAGACTGGAACAGCGATCTTCCCATAAAAATGAATTTGATAACTGCTGAAGATGAGGCATACTGGGCGTTGTATAAGAACACGCCTAAAGCCATTGTTCCCTACGCTACTTTTTCGCCACAGTGGAAAAATGCTTTTGGAAGCGCCACGGCAATACATATTAACAACACAGATTGCTTGAAAAATTTAACACCGGAGATGTTCGATATTCAGATAATTTACCCACGAGAAGAAGGTGTTATTGCCGCCAAATCAGGAGTTAATTTCTCAAGCCTGTTTTTATCACTCGGGTTTTTTATCATCATTTCTGCAGCTATGTTGATGATAGTTCCTTTGTCGGAAATGCTTTTCTGTCGCCGCGAAGAACGGAGACTCTTAGCCGCAACGGGATTTTCTGACAAACGTATTTTCAGACTGCTTTGGCGAGAATCTATTTTGGTTGTGTTCTTTTCAGCATTATTTGGAGTAATTGCAGGATTGGCTTATACTTATTTAGTTTTGTTCTTGCTCGGCACAGTTTGGAAAGGAGCCACCCATACCGTTGGATTTCAGGTATATCCTGATTTAATGACTATTCTTGTCGGGTTGACTTCGGGTATTGTTTTAGCCTTATCATTGTTGTATATTGGTATTTTTCGTGCATTGAAAACAAAATCAACTACAAACTCTTTACCCGTAAAGAATAAAAGGAGGTTTTTCAATATTCGCAAAGATTTAAAAAATAATATTTTAAACTATTTTACATCTTTAAGGTTCAACACATCAAAATTAATTTGGGCTTCAATACTATATGCTCGGAAGCGGGCAGTTTTATCCTTCATAGCATTAGCATCGGGAGTTTTTGTGGTTTTTTCTGTTGGGTTGAACCGGCAGGGTTTTGCAGACAGTTCTCGAATACGCACTGCCACCGGAGGTTTTTCTCTTTGGTGCGAAACTATTGTGCCGGTATATCACAACATCCAAACCAAAGAGGGACGCGCAAAATTAGGATTACCCTCAGAAACGCAATTCTTAGAATCTATGCAATTGTTGAAACAGAGTGCAGATGATGCCAGCTGCCTCAACCTGAATAAGATAGTCCGTCCAAACGTGTTAGGTATTGAAATAGATAAGTTGCAAAACAGCGATTTTAAAATCTCAAAAACTGTTTTTGAAGAGTGTTCAGTTTTTGAGAAAATGAAAACAGCCGAAAATTCCCTATATCCTGCACTGGTGGACGAAACAGTGCTCACATGGAGTTTAGGGAAAAAACTGGGAGATACGCTCGTTTATATGGGAGAAAAAGGAAAAGTAGTATCCATTCTCTTAGCCGGAACAATTAAAAACTCTATCTTTCAAGGATATATATTGATAGACAAAGCGCTGTTTTCTGAAATATGGGGCGAAATAGCAGGAAGTGAAATTATGTTGCTTAAAGTACCTGAGGAAGAAGTTGCACACACAAAAGCGATTATTTCTCAAGCATTAAACAACTATGGTGTGCGAGTAACGACCACCGGAGAACGCCTTCAGCTTTTTTACAGTGTGATGGATACCTACCTCACTATTTTCTTCACTTTGGGGGGATTAGGCTTATTGCTCGGAATTTTTAGTTTTGTGATTGTAGTACGTAAAAACCTTATGGTACGTATGGAAGAGATTGTGTTGCTACTTTCATTGGGTTTTGAAAAAAAACGAATCATTGATCTGCTTTTCAAAGAGAATATTATTATTCCTCTTTGCGCCATTCTAACAGGTGTTTCAGGTTCTTTAGTGAGCATTAGTATTGGTTTTGGAAATGTAAGCGGGTCGGTTTTAACAATAGCCGGACTCTTTTTGGTGGGTTTTATTGGGTGTGTGGTGGTTTTTATTAGGGTGTCTTGTTTTCAGTGTTGCAATTTTTTTCAACACAAGAAAAAAGAGATTTAACTATTATCTCTTAGACCAGATTGTCTCAAAATCTTCTTTGTTTCTAACTTCAATATCTCTTTGGTATTCAAGCAATTTTGCATATTTCAAGTAAGAATTACAAGCAATGGCAATAGAGAGGGTGAGCCCATCAATGCCATTAAAAATACCTCTTTTAAAGAAATAGTTTTTAATAAATGCACCAAGCCCATGAAAGACAGGTGAAAAAGCGTTGGCTCTTTTGCCATTAAGGAACATGATTTTGGCGGCACGTGTTGAAAAATTACGTTCAGGTTTTGAGAAAAGTTCTCCAATATTGTTATAGCTAAAGTGTAACAGATCTGCTTTCAGCCGTAAAGTATTCTTTTTCGATATTGTTGCGTGCTGCTTAACTTCTGCAAATTGCAATTTATCGTGCCGGAATAATCTTACAACATAATCGGGATACCAACCACAGCAACGCACCCAACGACTTCCTATGTAATTACGGCGTTTCACAGCAAAGCCCCAATAATTTGTGCTATTTAGGTCAATAGCATTGATCGCATCCACCAATTCCGGCATAAGGCGTTCGTCTGCATCCATACTGAAAATCCAACGATTTGTTGCATATTGCAGTCCAATATTTTTTTGCAGCCCATCGCCCAAATAGGGTTGCACATAAACTTTTGCCCCAAACTGCTCAGCAATTTCGCAGGTTTTATCACTACTCTCCGAATCTATAATAATAATTTCATTACAAATTTGCAGTAAAGAAAGAATGCAATCTTTGATATTTTTTTCCTCATTAAGCGTGATAATGATACCTGTGATGTTATTCATAGATTTTTAAGTTGAATTAAAAGAAACTTTCTTTAATTGAACGGCGAAAATAGTTTTTTTGACCAATCCATATAAAAGGATTGGCTTATTTTCAGGGCAACACAGCTAAATAGATTATCTTTTTCATGGCATTGTGATTTTAGTTTGTAATTTAAAACCTGCCCTGACTTCCGAAATATCGGCATTCTTGCCGTTTTCCATGAAGCTCATTGCAGCAACTATCAGGATGTACTCCGCACCATCGGCGGCGGTCAGTTCCTTGTTGCGCGGAACACCTACCCACCTTTCAACACTGTCAACGTAGCTGCCGGTGTTGTTTTCATTGGGTGGCGCTCAGCGGCAACGTGGAAAAGCGACGGTAAATATGAATATTTGTTGTAATTTCGCGGCATCAAAAAGTAGAAGTATGGAAAGTAGTAAACATGACATAATAGTTCCATTAGAACTTATTGACGTTCTAAAAGATGACAGTCAAGCCTCCGTTTTTTTTAACAGTTTATCTGCCGGATACAAAAGAGGCTACTGTGATTGGGTTGGCGGAGCAAAAAACGAAGCAACAAGAAAATCACGAGCCGAAAAAGCACTTTTAATGTTGCAAAACAAGCAAAAAACTTTAAAGACAGTATAAATGGACATATTAAATCAACTATCATCTCAAAAAGGGGATAAAACGGAGATTTCCAATAGGCTTGTCGCAGAACAATGTATAGCCAATCCTAAACTCCTCGCGGAAATTGTTATTGGATTAGAGGATAAAGACAAAAAAATGCAATCTGATTGTATTGAGGTTTTTACATTGGTTTCGGAAGCGAGGCCCGAATTTATTGTTCCGTATGCAGACAATATTCTACCCTTATTGTATAGCAAAGAAAGTAAAACACGTTGGGAAGCAGTTCATACTTTATTGCTTATTGCAGAGAAAATTCCCGATATTGTTTCTTCTATTTTGCCTGTATTTCAAACATTGGTAGAGAAAGATAAAAGTACGATTGTTCGTGATTATGCAACAGATACGGTAGCGAATTATGCCAAAATAAGCGCTGAAACTTCTGAAAAATCATACGAATTGTTGAAATACGCTTTGAAGTTATGGGGCGAAAAACACGCAAAGCAAGTTTTCAAAGGATTTAATTATGTGTTAGATAATTGTCCCGATTTGAAAGCAGAAATAAGTTTGCTCGTGCAGCCGTACTTATCTGCAAATAAGAAAATTGTAGCTGCTGAAGCCAAGAGAATCGTAAAACGAATTGAGAAATCAAATAATTAAGTCTTTACTCACATTCCCAATATTCTGCTTGCACTTTTTTAGATAGCTTTTTCACGACCTCATCTACCGAGTGTTTAATCCAATGTTTTACAGTTTCGTCGTTCATATCACGATTAAGAGTGATACAATTCCAATATTTTTTATTAAAATGCCAAGCCGACTCCACGCAATTATACTGTTCGCGTAGTTCAATGGCTGTAACCGGATCGCATTTTACCGATATGTTCAATTCATAGTCATTTAAAGGAATTACGGCAAACCATTTTTCAAACACCTTGAAAATAAGATATTCATCCTTAAACGGCATATCTTCGGTGGCGTTTTTTATTGAAAGACAGTAATCTCGTAATTCTTC
>Ga0123353_10000686_pt1 | contig 41372 bp, 35 predicted proteins | sample TergutLab28metaG_3_FD_92763 | JGI IMG/M metagenome (GOLD analysis project Ga0123353, IMG submission 92763) | Labiotermes labralis P3 segment gut microbial communities from Petit-Saut dam, French Guiana - Lab288 P3 | ecosystem: Host-associated > Arthropoda: Insects > Digestive system > Gut ... | reverse complement strand
TAAGAAGCCGCCATCCGATTGGATGACGGCTGTGGGTGTCGGCACTGACCTATTTTCCCGGGTTGTTACCCACCAAGTATCGTCAGAACGAGTGAGGTTAATTACCGTGTTCGGGATGGGAACGGGTGGAACCTCACCGTCATAAGCACCGACTGGGAAGACAGCACTGCTGCGCCGCCCTCAACGCTTGACTAGTATACCAGAAGAAAGCCTGTTCGTCAATAGTTTTTTCATAATTTTTTGCGATTTGCCGAGTTTTACAAGTTAAGGGGAAGGAAAATGGGGTTTTTGGGCAAAGTGACGGCTATCAGGCCGGGCACGTCGCTCCGCGATGCCTTCATCGCCCGCCTGCGGGCGGGAGCGACAAAAACAGCCGCCACCCTCCCAGGCAGCGGCTGTGTTGTGTTATTTCGTTTACTCCGCCCCGTAAATCCTCTGCATCCGCTCCAGGTGCTCCCACTTGTCCGCCGCCTGCTGTGCCGAGAGGTCGAACAGCGTGTCGGCCTTGTCCGGGAAGGCGCGCTTGAGGGAGCTGTAGCGCACCTCGCTCTCGATGAACGCGCGGTAGTCGGCGCTCGGCGCCTTGCTGTCCAGCTGGAAGGGGTTCTTGCCCTGCTCCTTCAGGCGCGGGTCGAAGCGGAACAGGTGCCAGTAGCCCGCCTTGACCGCGGCGTCCTCCTCGGCCATGCCGTTGCCCATGCCGCCCTTGATGCCGTGGTTGATGCACGGCGCGTAGGCGATGATGATGCTCGGGCCCGGGTAGGCCTCGGCCTCGGCGAAGGCCTTCAGGCACTGGTTGTAGTCCGCGCCCATGGCCACCTGCGCCACGTAGACGTAGCCGTAGCTCATGGCGATCTGCGCCAGGTCCTTCTTCTTGACCTCCTTGCCCGCCGCGGCGAACTTGGCGACCGCGCCGGTGGGGGTGGCCTTGCTGGCCTGCCCGCCGGTGTTGGAGTACACCTCGGTATCGAACACGAGGAGGTTGACGTCCTCGTTCTGGGCGATCACGTGGTCCAGGCCGCCGAAGCCGATGTCGTAGGCCCAGCCGTCGCCGCCGAAGGCCCAGATGCTCTTCTTCACCAGGAAGTCCTTGTCCTTCAGGATTTCCCGGGCAAGGCCGCAAGCTTCGCACTTGCACATGCCGTCTTCCAGCCAGCCATGGGCTTCATACTCCTCGATGAGCCCCGTGAGATCGAGGCCGTCCTCCAACGCGGCGATGTAGGCCCTTGCCGCCTCCGGGTTTTCGGCACCGTCATTGAGGGTATCCAGCCAGGCCCGCGCGGCGGCCTTCAGGCCATCCCAGACGTACTCCACGGCGATGAGCTGCTCCGTCATAGCGGCAAGGCGCTTGCGCAGGGCGTTGTTGGCCAGCATGAAGCCGTAGGCGTACTCGGCGTTGTCCTCGAACAGGCTGTTGGCCCAGACGGGGCCCTTGCCCTCTTTATTGACGGTGTAGGGCGTGCTGGGCGCGCTGCCGCCCCAGATGCTGGAGCAGCCGGTGGCGTTGGCGATGTACATCCTGTCGCCGTAGAGCTGGGTGGCGAGCTTCGCGTAGGGGGTCTCGCCGCAGCCCGCGCACGCGCCGGAGAACTCCAGCAGCGGCGTGCGGTACTGGCTGCCGATGACCGTGCCCGCCTTGAATTTATCCAGGACCTCGGGCTTTGCCGGCAGGGCCTCGGCGTAGTCGAATACCGCCTGCTGATCGAGTTGGGTGTGCAGCGGGGCCATGGTGAGGGCCTTGTTGCCCTTCATGCCGGGGCACACGTTGGCGCACTGGGCGCAGCCCATGCAGTCCAGCACAGAGAAGGCCATGCAGAAGCGCTTGCCCGGCATGCCGGTGAAGGGCTTGCTCTTGATGGCGGCGGGGGCCGCGGCGAGCTCCTCCTCGGTGAGGACCTCGGGGCGGTTCACGCCGTGGGGGCACACCAGGGCGCAGCGGTTGCACTGGATGCAGTTCTCCGGATGCCACACCGGCACGTCGATGGCGATGCCGCGCTTTTCGAACGCCGCGCTGCCCTGCGGGAATGTTCCGTCGGCGGTGTCTTTGAAGGTGCTCACCGGCAGGGCGTCGCCCCTCTGGGCGTTGACCGGGTGCAGCACATCGATGACGAATTTGCGCAGGTCCTCTCTATCGGAGGAGGCCTCGATCTCAACCGGGGTGTCCTCGGCGTCAGCCCAGGCGGCGGGGACGTCGACCTTCACGACGGCGTTGTAGCCCGCGTCGATGGCGTCGTGGTTGGCCTTGACGATGCTCTCGCCCTTTTTGCTGAACTTCTTCGTGACGGTGCTCTTCATCAGCGGGATGATCTTCTCCTCGGGGATGATCCCGGTGAGGTTGAAGAAGGCCGACTGCAGGCTCGTGTTCGTGCGGCGGCCGTCGCCGAAAAATTCCTTGGCCAGCTTGATGGCGTCGATGGTATAGAACTTGGCGTTCTTCCGCGCGAGGGCCCGCTTCACCGCCCCGGGGAGGATCTCCTCCAGCTGCGCCAGATCCCAGTCGCAGTTGAGCAGGAAGGTGCCGCCCGGCTTCAGCGCGGAGAGCATGTCGTATTTGTCAATATAGGAGGGGTTGTGGCAGGCCACGAAATCGGCCTTGTTGATGTAGTAGGTGCTCTTGATGGGCGTGGCCCCGAAGCGCAGGTGCGAGATCGAGATGCCGCCGGTCTTCTTGCTGTCGTAGGCGAAGTAGCCCTGGGCGTACATATCGGTGTTGTCGCCGATGATCTTGATGGCGTCCTGGTTCGCGCCCACGGTGCCGTCGCCGCCCAGGCCCCAGAACATGCAGCTGTAGGTGCCCGCGGGGGCGGTGTCGGCGTGGTCCTCAATGGGCAGAGAGAGGAACGTCACGTCGTCGTCGATGCCCACGGTGAAGCGCTCTTTGGGGGCGTCCAAGGTCATGTTCTTGTAGACAGACAGCACGCAGGCCGGGTTGGTGTTCTTCATGCCCAGGCCGTAGCGCCCGCCGTAGACCGGGATATCCTTGAAGGGCGTGCCGCGCAGGGCCGCGCAGACGTCCAGCCACAGCGGCTCGCCCAGAGAACCGGGCTCCTTGGTGCGGTCCAGCACGGAGATGGTCTTACATGTGCTGGGGATGGCGTCTACTAAATGCTTCGCGCTGAAGGGCCTGTACAGCCGGACCTTGATCAGGCCGACCTTTTCGCCGCGGGCGTTCAGATAGTCGATGGTCTCCTCGATGGTGTCGCACACGGAGCCCATGGCGATGATCACGCGCTCGGCGTCTGGCGCGCCGTAGTAGTTGAACAGCTGATAGTCCGTGCCGATGCGCTTGTTGACCTCGGCCATGTAGTCCTCGGTGACGCCGACGATGTCGTCATAGTAGGGGTTGCAGGCCTCGCGCGCCTGGAAGAAGATGTCGGGGTTCTGGGCCGAGCCGCGCAGCACCGGGTGCTCCGGGTTCAGGGCGCGGCGGCGGAACGCGTCCAGGGCGTCCATGTCCACCATGTCCTTCAGCTCGTCGTAGTCCCAGACCTGGATCTTCTGAATTTCGTGGGAGGTGCGGAAGCCGTCGAAGAAGTGCAGGAACGGCACGCGGCCCTTGATGGCGCTGAGATGCGCCACGGCGCCCAGGTCCATGACCTCCTGCACGTTGCCCGCGCACAGCATCGCGTAGCCCGTCTGGCGGCAGGCGTAGACGTCGCTGTGGTCGCCGTAGATGTTCAGCGCGTGGGACGCCACGCAGCGGGCCGAGACGTCGATCACGCCGGGCAGCAGCTCGCCGGCGATCTTGTACATGTTGGGGATCATCAGCAGCAGGCCCTGGGAGGCGGTGTAGGTCGTCGTCAGCGCCCCCGCCGCCAGGGAGCCGTGCACCGCGCCGGCCGCGCCGGCCTCGCTCTGCATCTCGGCCACTTTGACGGTCTGCCCGAAGATATTCTTCGCCCCGGCGGCGGACATGGCGTCGGTCTCCTCGGCCATGTCGCTGGAGGGGGTGATGGGGTAAATCGCCGCGACCTCGGTAAAGGCGTAACTGACATAGGCCTGCGCCTGGTTGCCCTTCATGGTTTTTGTTTTGCGTGCCATATACGTTTCCTCCTGATTGCAAGATGTCTTGCATTTTTCTCATTGCATGAAATTTTACCATCAATTATTATACCAAACAATACAGGAAATGTAAATGAGAAATTGCGTGCCGATGTCCCACTATTTTTAGTCAAAATGATACAAAAACGGGCAGCGCCCCGGCCTCAACAAGCCGGGGTGCTTCTTATTTTGCTTAGATTTCAAGCGCCGCCATGATTTCGCCGAAGCGCGGGTCGTCTTTGAAGCCCTCGGGCCAGGGGTAGCGCTCGCCGAACAGCTCCTTCATGCGCTCCGCCATGCCGCGGTCCTGCGCGATTTTGTCGTACGCCAGGCCCTTGAACAGGGGCGAGGTGTGCGTGGTCACGCGGGGCATGGCGTCGAAGGCGGCGGCCTGCTCCAGGCTGCGCCGCATGGCGTCGAAGGCCTCGTCGAAGTTGCCCAGGACGGCATTGTAAAAGGCTTTGTAGCCGTATGAATAGATCACCAAAAAGTGATTCTTGCCGTAGTCGCCGTCCGGGTAGAACAGCTCGAACATGCGCAGCTCGACGTCTGCGGCGTAGATGATCTCCTTGGCATACTGGAACGTGGCCTCCTCGCCGGGGAAGGCCTTGCCATAGAGATCATGGTGGTTCATGGCGTGGGCGGTCATCCACAGCAGCGAGGCCAGCTCGCCCTGCACGGCGCGCAGGTGATCCTCCCCCGGCAGGGAGACCATGGTGGCCACGTGCTCACGGCAGGCGCGCAGGTCCGGCATCTCCGCGAGGATCGCCTCGGCCTCGGCCTGCAGCTCGGGCCTGCCGAGCGGGCCGCCGGGCTCCAAAGGTTGGGCGATGCTGTGCAGGTGCATCACGAACAGGCGCTTGGCCCACATACGGATGCGGTCGTTCGTGCAATGGGCGTCGATGTTCTCGTAGATTTCGCGCGCCTCCCTCTGCGTCTCCTGCGAGCACTTCAGCCCGCCGCCGCTGTTGTACAGCATGGCCTCCATGTAGCGCACCCAGAGGCGGTAGTCCGTGGGGTAGTCCGCCAGGGCGGCCTTGAGCACAGGCATGTGCTCCCTGGAGGTGTTGGGTTTATGGGCGTCGTAGGCGTCGATGATCTCCTGCAGCCGCCGCTCGCCCCCGGCCTTGTCCACGGCCAGCAGGGTATCCGTGGTGACGCCGAAGAAGCTCGCGATCACCGGCAGCATCGAAAGGTCGGGCCAGCTCTCGTCGCGCTCCCAGTTGCTGATGGTCTGGAAGGACACGTTGAGCTGCTGCGCGAGGGCCTCCTGCGTGAGACCCCTCTCGCGGCGCAGGCGGCGCAGGCTTTCGCCGAAATAGATTTGCATTTCACATTCTCCTTTGAGGTAATTTTTGGTGCGTTTGTTGTAAAATCAACAAAAAGAGTGCCACAGCGCTGTAAGGCCATGATACTCTTTTTTGTGAGGGAATGCAATATCAAGTGATGGGAGAATAATTCAAGAGACGCTGGAAAGAATCTCCCCAAACCTCGGGTCGGCCTTGAATTCCTCCGGCCACCAGGGTTCCATGGAGCAGTAGGCGCCCTGTTCCTCGTGGAGGAACCTGCGGATGTTTTCCACCATGTGCCAGTCGGTGCAGCCGGGCCACGCCGCGCCCTTGTCGAACACGACGCCCCGCAACAGCGGCGAGGTGTGCGCGCTCACCTGCGGCAGCGCTTCAAAGCGGCGGGCGATCTCTACGAGCCGGCGCAGGGCGGCGAAGGCCCCGTCGAACTCCCCGGCCTGGGCGAGCTTGACGGTCAGGAACGTATGGCTATGATAGATTTTGTCATGCGCCTTGCCGTAGTCGCCATCCGGGAAGGCGGCGTCATAGATGCCAAACATGGAACGCAGGTGCTCTACGCTTGCCGGCCCGTCGTCCATCGCGCTGCCCAGGTTCCACACCATGCTGCACAGCATGTCGAGGGTCTCCTCGATCGCCTCGTGGCAGTCCGCGATCTGCTCCTCGTCGGTCTTGGGGGAGTGGATGTTGGTGCGCGTGTACTCCCGGCTGTCGAACATCGTGGGCAGCTCGTCGACGATGGCCAGCAGCTCCGCCCGCTCCCGCGGGTCCTGGCCCTTGTGCACCAGGTCGTTGTAATAGGTGCATATGGTGCTCTTGGCCTCCATGCGCAGGGCGTCGTTGGTGCAATTTTCGATAATCATCTCATATACACTGCGGATTTCCGGTAAGCGTGCGCGCAAAGTCTCAACGGTGTCGCGGTTGAGCGAGCACAGCAGGCCGAAATAGAACACCCACAGGCGGTAGTCGCCGGGGTTGTGCTTCACCAGCTCCTTCAGCGGCGCGAGGTATTCCGGCATCTCCTCGCTGGTGATGAAGGTGATGTTTTTGGGGTGCAGGTAGCGGTCCATCATCTCCTGGATTTTGCGCTCGTTCTCCGCCTCGTTGACGCCCAGCAGATCGTCGGTGGTGACGCCGAAGAAGCTCGCCAGGACGGGCAGCATGGTGATGTCGGGGTAGCTCTCGTCGCGCTCCCACTTGCTGATGGTCTGGAAGGAGACGTTGAGGCGGGCAGATAGTTGTTCTTGCGTGAGGTTTTTCTCGCGGCGCAGGCGGCGCAGGGTTTCGCCGAAAAGGATTTGCATGATAACCTCCCAATAAAAATATTACAGCGCTGTACCGCTATGATACTCCATTCTTGATGCAAATGCAATATCGCCTGACGGGAGAATTATTCTACTGCCGGGAGAACGCAAATTTTTCTTGACACGCAACGTAAAAAGATGTAATATAATATAAATTAGTTCACAAAGGAGCATTTGCCATGCATAGCGGCAGGACCATGGTAGTCGCCGTAGCTGTTTACGTAGTAGTAAACGGTTTCAACGACTGTGCCGCGTAGCGCCTGGTTTGACAGACAAACCGCCCGGCGGCAACAGGCTGCCGGGCGTGATTTTTTGGGAGACTATTTTACCCCCTCACCCGCTGCGGCGGGAGCTCCCCCAAGGGGGAGCCAGGGGATTCGCGGCCACAAGCCTCCGGCTCCCTCGTGCGGGAGCTCCCGCCGCAGCGGGTGAGGGAGTATCGCGGAGCGACTCGGCGTTCCGCTTCCGCAAAGGCGATTCCGGCCCAAATACCGTGCGGTTCACCATCCCAGCGGCGCTCTGCGGCGGCTTGGCAGACATCCCTCTCCGGCATTTAGAAAGGAGCCACTCTCATGCGCAAAGAACTCCCCAAACAATACGACCCCTCCGAATCCGAAGGCCGCATCTATGCCAACTGGATGGAAAAGGGCTACTTCCGCGCCGACAAGCGCGAAGGAAGCAAAGGCCCTTATACGATCAGTATGCCGCCGCCCAATATCACCGGGCAGCTGCACATGGGCCACGCCATGTACTGCGTGCAGGACGTGCTCACCCGCTGGCGGCGCATGCAGGGCTACGACGCCCTGTGGCTGCCCGGCACCGACCACGCCGCCATCGCCACGGAGGTCAAGATCGTGGAGCAGATGGCCAAGGAGGGCCTGACCAAGGCGGACCTCGGCTACGACAAGTTCATGGAGCGCGCCTGGGCCTGGAAGGAGCAATACGGCAGCCGCATCGTGGAGCAGCTGAAATTGCTGGGCTCCAGCTGCGACTGGTCGCGCGAGCGCTTCACCATGGACGAGGGCTGCTCCAAGGCGGTGAAGGAGGTCTTTGTTGCCCTGTATGAGAAGGGCCTCATTTACAGGGGCGAGCGCATCATCAACTGGTGCTGCAGCTGCAAGACCTCGCTCTCCGACGCCGAGGTGGAGCACAACGAGCACGACGCCGCCTTCTGGCACATCTGCTATCCCTACACCGACGGCTCCGGGGTGATCGAGGTCGCGACCACGCGGCCAGAGACCATGCTGGGCGACACCGCCGTGGCCGTGCACCCGGACGACCCGCGCTACGCGGATAAAATCGGCAAGGAAGTGCTTCTGCCGCTGACCGGGCGCACCATCCCCGTCATCGCCGACACGTATGTCGCGATGGACTTCGGCACCGGCGCGGTGAAGATCACCCCGGCCCACGACCCCAACGACTTCGAGGTCGGCCTGCGGCACGCCCTGCCCATCCTAAACGTGATGACCGAGGACGGCCACATGAACGCCGACGCCGGCGCGGCCTACGAGGGTATGGACCGCTACGACTGCCGCAAGCAGGTTGTGAAGGATTTGGAGGCCGGGGGGTATCTGATCAAAATCGAGCCGCTGAAGCACAGCGTGGGCGAGTGCTACCGCTGCCACACCGTGGCCGAGCCCCGGGTGTCCACCCAGTGGTTCGTGAAGATGGCCCCTTTGGCCGGGCCCGCCATCGAGGCCGTGAAATCCGGCGAGACCAAGTTCGTGCCCGAGCGCTTTGAGAAGACCTACTTCCACTGGATGGAGAACATCCGCGACTGGTGCATCTCGCGCCAGCTGTGGTGGGGGCACCGCATCCCGGCGTACTACTGCGACGCCTGCGGCGAGACGGTCGTTTCCCGGGAAACGCAGACAGTCTGCCCGAAGTGCGGCGGCAAAATGGCGCAGGACCCCGACTCCCTCGACACCTGGTTCTCCTCGGCGCTGTGGCCCTTCAGCACCCTTGGCTGGCCGGAGCGGACCGGCGACCTGGAATACTTCTACCCCACCAGCACGCTGTGCACGGCCTACGACATCATCTTCTTCTGGGTGGCGCGCATGATCTTCTCCGGCTGCGAGTTCATGGGCAAGGCGCCGTTCAGCACCGTGCTGATCACCGGCCTCATCCGCGACGAGCTGGGCCGCAAGCTCTCGAAGTCCCTGGGCAACGGGGCCGACCCCGTGGAGATCATCCAGAACTACGGCGCGGACGCCCTGCGCTTCACCCTGCTGACGGGCAACTCCCCGGGCAACGACCTGCGCTTCTATGACGAGAAGGCGCAGAACAGCCGCAACTTCGCCAACAAGCTGTGGAACGCCGCGCGGTTCGTGCTGATGAACCTGGGCGAGAATGAGCCCGCGCCGCATATCCCAACAGAGCTTGCCCCAGAGGACAAGTGGATACTCAGCCGCTTCAACGCCACCGTGCGGGACGTGACGGACAACCTGGAAAAATTCGAGCTGGGCCTGGCTGCGGGCAAGCTCTACGACTTCATCTGGGACGAGTTCTGCGACTGGTATATCGAACTGGCCAAGCCAACTTTGTTGGCTTTAGCAAGCCTTCCGGCTGAGAAGACCCGCGCCGTGCTGGTGTATGTCCTGAGCAATACGCTGAAGCTCCTGCACCCCTTCATGCCCTTTGTGACGGAGGAAATCTGGCAGGCGCTGCCGCACGATGGCGAGAGCATCATGATCTCCCCCTGGCCAGAATATAGCCTGGCGCTCGATTTCCCCGCCGAGGAGGCGCGGATGCAGGTGCTCATGGGGGCCATAAAAGCCGTGCGCAACCGCAGGGCCGAGATGAACGTGCCGCCCTCCCGCAGGGCGAACCTCTTTATTCGTTCTGAGTACACCCTCGACAGGGCGTTCTTCCTCCGGCTGGCAGGGGCCTCCGAGGTGCACTGGATCGAGGACGACTACGGCGAAGGCGACAACGCGCCGTGCGCAACCGCGGTGCAGATCATCTGCCAGGGCTGCAAAATCTGGATTCCCTTAGGCGACCTGGTGGACCTGGAAGCCGAACGGGCGAGGCTGGAGAAGGACCTTGCCAATGTGGAGAAGCAGCTGTCCGGCGTGCAGGCCAAGCTGAACAACGAGAGCTTCGTCTCGAAGGCCCCGGCGGCCATCATTGAGGGGGCCAGGGAGAACGCACGGGCGCTCACGGAAAAACGGGACGCCCTGGCGGAGAGCCTAAACAATTTGAGGTAACCCCATGAACGCATCCGAACTCCTGATGGAACTCCTCCTGGAGCAGGGGGTGGACCTCGTCTTTGGCTATCCCGGCAGCGCGGTGCTGCATATCTACGACGCGCTGTACAAATACGGCGATCGAATCAAGCACGTGATGACCGCCCACGAGCAGGGGGCCGCCCACGCCGCCGACGGCTACGCCCGCCTGACGGGCAAAACCGGCGTGGTGTTCGCCACCAGCGGCCCGGGCGCCACCAACCTCGTCACGGGCATCGCCGCGGCCTATATGGACAGCGTGCCCATGGTCGCCATCACCGGCAGCGTGGATACGGGCCTCATCGGCCGCGACAGCTTCCAGGAGGTCTACATCGCGGGGATCACCCTGCCCATCACCAAGCACAACTTTGTCGTGCGCAGCGCGCAGGAGCTTGCCCCCGTGGTCCGCGCGGCGTTCCGCATCGCGCAGGAGGGCCGCAAGGGGCCGGTCTTAATTGACATCCCGAAGGATGTGAGCGCGGCCTTGACCACCCCGGCGCTACGCGCCACCCCTCCACCGGAGGGGAATTGTCTGCCAAACAAAAAATTCCCCTCCGTGGAGGGGTGGCCGAAGGCCGGGGTGGTCAAGGCCGCCGAAGCCATCAATCATGCCAAGCGACCCCTCATCCTCTTTGGCGGGGGGGTGCAGGCATCCAATGCCGGGGAAGCGTTGCGCGCCCTGTGCGCAAAGGGGGATATCCCCGCCGCGCACACCCTCATGGCGGCGGGGGTGCTGGGCTGCGGCGAGCCGCTGAACCTGGGCTTTGCCGGCCTGCACGGGAATTCCTCCGCCAACAGAGCCATTGGAGAGGCCGACCTATTGCTGATCATCGGCTCGCGCCTGAGCGACCGCGTGGCGCTCGATTTTGCGCGCTTCGCGCCGCAGGCTGTAAAAATTCATGTGGATGTGGATGCCGCGGAGCTGGGTAAAAATGTGGCTGTGGACATCCCCCTGGAGGGGGACGCGGGCGCGGTTCTGGAGCGGCTGCGGCCATTGATCGAGGAAACATCACGCCCGGAGTGGCGGGCGCAGATAGAAGCATGGCAAAAGAACGACGATCGCCCGGAGGATGCCGAAGGCAGTTTAAAACCGCACCAGATCATGCGGGCCATCGGCGAGATCGCCGGGGAGGGCGCGATCTATGTCACCGACGTGGGGCAGCACCAGTTGTGGGCGGCGCAGTACGCGCGTCCCCTGCGGCCGCGCAGCTTCCTCACCAGCGGGGGGCTGGGGGCCATGGGCTACGGCTACGGCGCGGCGATCGGGGCCGCTTTTGCGGCGCAGGGAAGGCCCGTCATACACATCACCGGGGACGGCAGCCTCCACATGAACATGGCGGAAGCCTGCACGGCGGTGAGTTATAACGTGCCGGTTGTCACGGTGATCTTTAATAACAGCGTGCTGGGCATGGTGCGGCAGTGGCAGGACGCCTTTTTTGCGGGGCGCCACGCCTCCACAGAGCCGGACCGCAAAACAGACTACGTCAAGGTTGCCGAGGGGTTCGGGCTAAAGGGCTTCCGATGTACCGATTTGAAGCAGTTCGAGGAGGCGTTCGCGAAGGCGTTACGGCTGAACGCGCCGGTATGGATCGAATGCGTGATTGACAGGGAAGAGAAGGTGCGGCATGGAGTTTAATCAGGACTGGTTCATGCGCAACATCGAGATGCTCGCCGAGGGGGCCATGCGCAAGCTGCTACAGAAGCCCAACCACGAGGAATTCGTGGAGGAGCTGCCCGGCGGGGACGACCCGGTCTACTATCAGCTGCGCGCATTGCTGGCCAAGCATGAGTTCTGCGCGGCGGAGGACATGCTGTGGGAATACCTGCGCCCGGGCGACCCGGCCTGCCTGCCCCTGGCGGAGGACTTCTACCGCGAGATGGGCAAAGCCGACGACGACGCGCTGGAGGCCCACGGGTTCTCCCGCCAGGAGGTGCGGGAGGGCCTGGAGCGGGCGAGGGAGTTTATCACCCCCTCTGTCACTTCGTGACATCTCCCCCAAGGGGGCGACTTGAAAAGAGGTGTTTTTCACATGTCCCGCAAAGTTTTGAGCATCCTTGTGGACAACCACGCGGGCGTGCTCGCGCGCATCTCGTCGCTGTTCGGGCGGCGGGGCTTCAACATCGATTCCCTGAGCGTCGCGGCCACGGACGACCCGGCGCTCTCGCGCATCACCATCGTCACCGGCGGCGACGAGGCGGAGTTCGACCAGATCATGAAGCAGACCGCCAAGCTGCTCGAGACCCGGGCGGTGTTTTTGGTGGAGCCCGCCATGGGCGTGCTGCGCGAGCTGCTGCTGGTCAAGGTCGGCGCGGACGCAGCCACGCGCGCATCCCTGCGCGAAATTGCTATGGTCTATAAAGCGAAAGTCATAGACCTCTCGCCCGGGAGCATGATCTTCGAGCTCACGGGGGAGCCGGAGAAGATCGACGCGTACCTGGAGATGCTGCGGGAGTACCCGATTCTCGAGATGTGCCGCACGGGCATCACGGCCCTGCAGCGGGGCGAGCCGGGGTATCGGCTGAAGGAGGGGCTGCTGCCATGAAGGCATCGCGGAGCGACGTTCTTTGTGCAATCGCACATTCTACTGCGTAAGGAGGCCCCCCATGTCCACCACCCAGGAAAAAATCCGCGCGTTCTACACCCGCGACCCCGCGAAGGAGGACGCCCGTAACAAATGGTCCCGCGCCGACGGCATGGAATTCCGCCACACCAAGCTGCTGCTGGACCCCTATATCACGCCCGATAAAGACGTGGTGGAGTTCGGCTGCGCCACGGGGCACTACGCCGAGCATTGGCACGACAAATGCAGGAGCTACCTCGGCGTGGACATCGTGCAGGAAAACGTCGACTTCTTCAACGCGAAGGGGCTGAGCAACGCAAGGGCCCAACTGGGTGACGCGACAAACTGCCCGGAGTTCGCAAATAATTCTTTTGACGCAGTTCTCTGCCTGGGGCCGATGTACCACCTCCCGGAAGACGAGCGCGCTCTTGCCATGTCTGAGATGGCGCGCATCTGCAGGCCTGGGGGCACGCTGGCGTTTGCGTATATCAACAAGGTCGGCCCGCTCATGGGGGCCATGACCAACCGCATGCTGCGCGGCAAACTGCCCTGGTATAAGCGCCTGCACTGGTATCAAACGTACTACCCCAACCGCAAGGGCAACGAGTGCGTCTTCGCAGGCGTGAACGACACCGACGCGCCGTTCTTCTTCACCATGCCCGAGGAGATGGAGCCCCTGGCCGCGCGGTGCGGCCTGCGGGTGCTGCGCAACGCCGGGGTGAAAATCACGCTGAACATCGACCAGATCAACCACATGGATGACGAGCAGTACGCCTGCTGGCTGGAGTTCGCGGAATATATGCTGCAATTCCCTTCGGTGACGGGCATGGCGGGGAACGCGCTGATGATCTGCGAAAAAAACACTTGACAACATCCAAATAATATGCTATACTACGGATATTCTTTTGGAATATCCGTATATTATTCAGAAATCAGGTCATTTTATGCAAGAACCATCCCACAATCAGCTCTCTCATGCCCAACGCGCGCAGGTGCTGATGGAGGCCCTGCCCTACATCCAGAAATACCACAACAAGATCATCGTGGTCAAGTACGGCGGCAGCGCCATGCGCAGCGAGGAGAAAAAGCGCCAGGTGATGGGCGACATCGCCCTGCTGCACCTGGTGGGCATGCGCGTGGTGCTGGTGCACGGCGGCGGGCCCGAGATCTCCGAGCTGCTGGGCAAGCTGGGCAAGACAAGCGAGTTCGTCGATGGCCTGCGCGTCACCGACCGGGAGACCGCCGAGGTGGTGCAGATGGTCCTCGCGGGGAAGATCAACAAGGGCCTGGTTGCCCTGATGGAGAGCTTCGGCCGCCATGCCATCGGCCTTTCCGGCATGGACGGCCGCATGATCCTGGCCCGGCAGCTGGACCCCCGGCTGGGCTTTGTGGGCGAGATCGTCTCGGTGGATCCCATGCCCATCCAGGCCGTGCTGGAAAACGGCTACATCCCCATCGTCTCCACCCTGGGCTGCGACGGGGAGGGCAACGTCTACAACATCAACGCGGACACCGCCGCCGCGGGCATCGCCGCGGCCCTCGGGGCCGAGAGCCTCATCTCCATGTCGGATATCCCCGGCCTGCTGCGGGACGTCAATGACGAGGGCAGCCTCATCCGCCGCGTGCGCCTGGACGAGGTCCCCGCCCTGGAGGCCGAGGGGGTCATCTCCGGCGGGATGATCCCCAAGGTGGAGTGCTGCGTGCGGGCCCTGCGGGGCGGCGTGCGGCGGGTGTTCATTTTGGACGGCCGCATCGAGCACTCGATCCTGATGGAGGTGCTCACGGACGCCGGGATCGGGACAATGTTTTTCTCGGCTTCGCCGCAATAGAGGAAGAATTATGTTTTTCAATCAACCAATCGCCTCCTGGCAAGACTGGTCGAAGGTCTACCAGTCCATCCCCGCGTTCGCTCCCTTGGCGGCGCATATCCTGCAAAAGGAAAATCTACCCGCCGCGCCGCTGGAGCATCTCTCCCCCGGCACAAACGCGGTGTTCCGGGCGGGGGATGTTGTCCTCAAAATTTTCGCCCCGCCGGAGAGCGGGTTCAACAACTCGCCTTGCGAGGCGAGTATGGGGGATGACCTCCAAACCGAGCTGTTCGCCATCAAGCGGGCCAATCGGCTGGGCATTCACGCGCCGAGGCTCATCGCCGAGGGCATTGTTGACGACAAATATCGCTTCGCCTACATGGCCATGGAGTTCATCGAGGGCGAGGAATTTACTCCAAAAAACATGAGCGAGAAAGAAAAATTCGCCTTCGGGCAGAAGCTGCGCGCCATCACAGACAAAATGAACACCCCCTGTGAGCCGTTCAACGGCGTCGATGTGCTCCACGACAAAACCCGCTGGGAGCGCTGGGACAAATTCTCCGAACACTTTCGCGAGGAGCGCGCCGCCTGGATTGAGGCGCACGATTTCGGCGAATTCGTGTTTGTGCACGGGGATTTGAACGGGGACAACATTCTGATTGCGCCAAACGGCGAGCTTACCGTCATCGACTTTGCCGACGCCGTACTGGCGCCCATTGCCTACGAGCACGCCCTCGTCGCCGCCGCGCTCAATTTCGACCCGGCGCTGATGCGGGGCTATTTCGGAGAGGAGCCGGTTGAATCCCTGGCGCGACGATGTTTTGAAGGGACGCTGATCCACGACTTCGGCGGGGATATCGCGGCGGAGCGCATCGCGCCGCCGGAGGAGATCGGCTGCCTGGAGGAACTCAGGCGAAAAATATATCATAAGATTGGGGGAGCGCTATCATGGCCATTCGCATCATGACCATGGACGACTACGACGCCGTCTACGCCCTGTGGGCCTCCCTGCCGGGTATCGGCCTGCATGATCACGAGGATTCCCGGGAGGGCATGGCGTATTATTTGAAGAGAAACCCGGAGAGCTGCTTTGTGGCCCAGGAGGGTGCTCCGCACAACCACCCCGGTCCTGCGGACCTCCCCTCCCAGGGGGGGAATTGCCGTATCATCGGGGCTGTGCTGTGCGGCAACGACGGGCGGCGGGGGTACATCAACCACTTGGCTGTGGCTATAGAGCACCAGGGCAAGGGCCTGGGCCGGGCGCTGGTGAGCGAGTGCCTGGCCGCCATGCGAAAAGAGAATATCGCCAAATGCAACCTGGTGGTGTTCAAAAGCAACGACGAGGGCAACGCCTTCTGGGACGCCATCGGCGCGACGCGGCGCGACGACGCGCTATATAGAAGCATAGAGACGGGAGAAAATTTATGACCACACAACAGATGGCCGAGCAATATATCGCGGGCACCTACGCGCGCTTCCCGGTGACGTTTGCGCGCGGAGATGGTTCGCTGCTTTGGGACGACGCGGGCAGGGAGTACATCGACCTGGGCAGCGGCATCGCCGTGAACACACTGGGCCTGGCCGATGAAGCCTGGGCCGACGCGGTCTCGGCCCAGCTGCACGCCCTCGCGCACGCCTCGAACCTCTACTACACCAGTCCGCAAGCTGAACTTGCGCAGGCGCTTTGCGAACGCACGGGGATGGAGCGGGTCTTCCTCTCCAATTCCGGCGCGGAGGCCAACGAGTGCATGATCAAGGCCGCGCGCAAGTGGTCGAACGATTGCTGGGGCGAGGGGCAAAAGCCCGTCATCGTCACCCTGGAGGGCGGGTTCCACGGGCGCACCTACGCCACGCTCGCCGCCACGGGCCAGCCCGCCCTCCACGAGGGATTTACGCCGCTGCCAGCCGGGTTTAAATACGCCAAACCCAATGACATCGAAGACATACGGGCCAAGGTTGACGACGGCTGCTGCGCCGTCATGATCGAGCTTGTGCAGGGCGAGGGCGGCGTCAACGTCCTGGAGCCGGGGTATGTGCGGGCTCTTGCCGCCCTGGTGAAGGAGAAAGATTTGCTCCTGCTGATCGACGAGGTGCAGACGGGCAACGGCCGCACGGGCACGCTTTACGCCTTTGAGCAGTACGGCGTCGCGCCCGACATGGTGAGCACGGCCAAGGGCCTGGCGGGCGGGCTGCCGCTGGGGGCCACGCTCTTCGGCCCCAGGACGGCACAGGTGCTCACTCCGGGGAGCCACGGCTCCACCTTCGGGGGCAACCCGGCCTGCTGCGCGGGCGCGCTGCACGTGCTGGGGCGCCTGGACGAAGCCCTCCTCGCTGACGTGCGCGCCAAGGGGGAATTCATACGTGCTTCCCTGGAGGGCGCGCCCGGCGTGCTGGGGGTCACGGGCCTCGGGCTCATGCTGGGCATCACGGTCGCCCGCCCGGCGAAGGAGATCGCGAACGAGTGCCTGGCCCGGGGCGTGGCGCTGCTCACGGCGAAGGAGAAGGTCCGCCTGCTGCCCGCGCTGAACATCCCCATGGATTTGCTGGCGCGGGGCCTGCGGGTGCTGAAGGAGGTCGCGGCGGCAAATTAACCCTTTACAAAGGCGCTTTCGTATCGTATAATTGCACTGTCTTTTGAATACAGCAAGGAGGGTTTTATTGATGTCATTGCAATCTCTCGCGGCGTTCCTGGTCAGCGTGTTCTCCTTCTTTTCCCTTCTCAGCCCCGCGCCCGCCGCATACGAGCCAAAGCAGGCCGGCGCACTGCTCAACGCCGCGGTCATGACCGACCTGCACACCGGGCCGAGGAACCCCATCCTCCAGTACAACGTCGACAAGGCCTTCCGGAGCGCCTCGGCCGCCAAGGACGGCCTCGACGCGCTGGTGCTCCTGGGCGACAACACCATGGACGGCATGGAGCAGCAGTACGCCCTGTTCTTCGCGGCCCTTGCGGCGCACAGCAAGGCGGGCAACAACCTGGTGGCTGTGGGCAACCACGACCTGTGGGGCATGGGCAGCTATCTCAACGGAAAAAACCGCTTCATCGACTATTGCAACCAGTTCACCGGCAACAGCCTCGAGAATATCTATTATTACAAAGTGGTCAACGGCTATTATTTCATCCTTCTGGGCACCGAGTCCGATATGCACACCACCGGCCACATCACCAACGCGCAGGTCAGCTGGCTGGACGGGCTCCTGGCCCGGGCCACCGCCGAGGGCAAGCCCGCGTTCGTGTTCCACCACTTCCCGGTCGGCCACGTCCTTGAGCCGGAACGGCTGGAGGCCGTGCTGAAGTCGTATCCCAACGTCTTCTATTTCTATGGGCATGTGCACCACGCGCTGACCGACAAGACCTTCACCAAGGCCGGGGATTCCCTCTACTACATCGACGTGCCGAATTTCGACGGCTTCCCGGACGACATCTTCTACTACAGGGGCCAGGGCATCCAGATCGAGGCGTACGCGGACAGGGTGCTCCTGCGGGCGAGGGACTACATCCGCGGCGAATGGCTGGCGGAGTACGAATATTCCGCCCCCCTCGTATAACTCCGGTTTAAAGCCGCGATAGATTTGCGATCCGACAAAAATTCACGAATATTCTCTTGACAAGCCCTTGCCGGTGGCTTATCATTGTAGTATCGACAGGGTTTGACGAGAGAGGGAAGATCGCCATGCGCAATACATATGCCGGACGGCTGCGGGGGAAGACGGTCCTGCTCGGGATCCTCGCGGTCTGTGTTGGATTTGCGACGGTAGCTTTGGCTATCACCTACGCCTCCCGGGCGGAGCGCCCGCCGGGGCCCACCACGGCGCAACTGCCCATAGGGCAGCAGTCCGAGCCGCAAAGCGCCGAACCGATCACGCAGCCGACCACGGCCGAGCCTACGGCCCCGCCCACGCTCCCACCTATAACGGTCGGCAACCTGGAGGGGAAAAAGCTCGTCGCCCTCACCTTTGACGACGGCCCGCATTCCACGTATACGGTGCGGCTGCTGGATTTCCTGCGGGAGCAGGACGTGCCCGTGACGTTCTTCATGCTGGGCTGCAACGCGGTGGGCGTGCCTGACATCCCGCGCCGCGCCGCGGCCGAGGGCCATCAGGTCGGCAGCCACACCTATAACCACAAGGACCTGACCAAGCTTTCGGCTGTGCGGCTCTCCGAGGAGATCGAGAGCTGCGCCGCGCTGCTCGAGGAGCTCACCGGCCAGCGCCCCACCGTCATGCGGCCCCCCTACGGGGCGCAGAACGCGCAGGTGCGGGCCGCCGCGGGCACCCCGGTGATCCTCTGGCAGATCGATCCGAAGGACTGGTCCACCCGCAACGCGGACAAGACCTACCAGCACGTGATGGAGTATGTCCAGGACGGCGATATCGTGCTCATGCACGACTGCTACGCCGAAACCATCGAGGCGGCGAAAAGAATCATCCCCGCGCTGAAGGCGCAGGGATATACATTCGTCACGGTGGACCAGCTGCTGGCCGCGCGCGGCGGGGCCGAGCCGGGGGAAACGGTGTTCAAGCGCAGGCCGCCGGCAAGCCCCGAAGAGCCTTAAATCCGCCAAAATTTTTTCTTGCATTTTCCGGCGGGGTATGCTACAATCAACGTGCGGGCAATGTGAAATCCACACGAAAGGCTTGACTTTCATGGCGCAATGTGCGGCAGGCAGGCAGGGTATAGTTTTGTCATGACCCGCAATTGAATAAAAAATGCGGTCCTCTGTGTAAGGGGGCCGTTTTTTGATTGGAACCCCCCTGTCGCTGCGCGACATCCCCCCTAAAGGGGGATTCTGACGAGGCGGCAAGTGAGTGCAAGTCACACGGCAAAAACGATCGATCTGTCAAAATCCCCCCTGTAGGGGGGAGCGCGCGCAGCACGCAGGGGGGTTTCAAAAATTAAATATTTTAACAAAGGAGAGAAAACCATGCGAACCAAGAAATTCCTGTCCGTATTGCTCACGCTTTTGATGATGGCCGGGGTGATTGCCGTCGCACCCATCACGGCAAGTGCGGCCGCGCCGCCCGCCTCAGGCATGAGCTGGGAATTCTTAGCTACCACCCCAGACGAAACAAACGTGGCCTATGGCGGCGGCACCTACAGTTGGGTGCAAAGCACCAAAACCCTCACCCTCAACAGCGTCAGCCACTCCACCACCGCCTAAGTCGCGCTGTGGTTGCCCAGCGGCACGACGCTTGTGCTCCACGGCACGAATGAGATATCCAACACATACAACGGCACCGGCGGAAATTACGGGATATATTGTCCATCGCTCACCATAACTGGCGACGGCAGCCTGAATATCATAGGCTGCCCAACGCCAGGCAACCATGACAGCTACGGCGGTGGCGGTGGCGGCGAACTTCAAGGACGCGCCGAAATTTGTGGGCCTGTTTGGCCTGAACACAACCTACCCGTCCAACTTCCTGAACTGGTTCCTGTTCATCGTGTGCTTCGGGTTTATCTGGATGTGGTTTTTCTAAAGCGACAGCGGCTGCATAGCGAAGCCCCGGGGCATTGATTTGCTCCGGGGCTGTGCAATTGCATCGCGTGTGCGCCCTACGGCTTCGCGTAATGCCGGAACATCACGTTCACCCTTGACGCCCCGGTCTCCAGGCAGTGGAAGAACGAGCCGTCCGGCATGGGCCACACCGTCATGCCCTCGGCCTCCACCTCGTTGTCCAGGTTGCGGTCAAACACCTTTTCAACCACACCGGTTTCCGGGTCCACGGCCCAGATGGTGTGGCTGTTTTTTGTGTCCGCCGCGCAGTACAGCACGCCGCCGTAGACCTCCCCGCCCTGGATGCGGTCCAGAGGGACGCTGAGAGGCACTGTCCACATTAATTTAAAATCTTCCAGCGAAAAGACGTTGAGCACCGGCGCGTTGCTCCACTCGGCGGTGTATGCCACGCCGCGCGGGCCGTCCACGGCCACCCAGGGCACGCCGTCTATGTGTAGCTCCTGCGGCAGGGGATAAAACTCACCGGTGTAGTCGAGGGTCTTGGCGTCATAGATCAGGATGTACGGCTTCAGGTAGTCGGAGCCGTCCTCCAGCGCGCAGTAGAGCTTATCCCCATAGACGCTGATGCCGCCGATGTGGTTGCTGCCCTCCAGCAAAAAGCGCAGGGGGATGGCGATGAATTTGCTGGCCACGATCCTGTGCTTCAGGTCCGTCTTCTGCAGGCCAAAGTTCCAGCTGTAATACCAGCTTTCGCCGTCGGTGGTGTCGCCCTGATAGCGCGGGATGGCCTCGAACAGGCCGAAGTTTTCACAGGACACGGCCGGGGCCTGGTTGTCGGGCGGGGTTTCGGTCCGTTCGGTGATGAAGGCGGTCAGCAGGCACAGCGGCGCCACGAGCAACGCCAGCGCCCGCGCGAGGACGGCGCGCAGCATGGAAAACATAAGAAAAACCTCCTGCAAAATTTTCGGCAAACGGCGACAATTTTTATTCTGCTAAAGTTATCATTGACAGCGGCGGAAAACAATGCTATAATCTGGGTGTTGTGGTTTGTACCGCAAACTTTTAGAGAAAAGGAGGCGATTTTGTGCAGGAAGTCTTTGTCGCTATCGCTGAGTTCTGGCACAGCATCTTCGGGTTCATTCAGGCCCCCCTTTTGGATTTCTGGAAGGGACTGCTCGGCGTACCGGGCCTTGGATGGTTTCTCTCATTCCTTGAGGAGACCTTCGGCCGCGGCGCCACACCGCTCGGCTAAGTGACAACAAACAGGTCGCCCCGGACTGCACCCCGCAGCCCGGGGCGATTCTTGTAGAAAAAAGTTGACAAACAAATTTTTTTCGCTATAATAAATTTAGGAAAGGGGTGACTTTTATTGACGCATAAGCTTCCTAAAACAGTAAATCAATTGATGCGTTATCTTCGCGATACGAAAGGAATCAGTATAAGCGGTTCTTGGCAAAAACAAGCTCTGCGCAATATGGGATACTACCATGGATACAAGGGTTATCGATTCTACGCCAGCAGGACAACCCCATTGCCGTATAACGACTTTGTCCAACTACAAGCAGTTTACGATTTTGATATGCAGATGAAGACGCTATTATATCCTTGGGTAATGTTTCTTGAAACCGCTTTCAAAAACCATACACTAGAAATAGTGTTGGATAGAGCGCAGAGCGACAGCTTTGAGGACATCTGTAGCAACGTGCTTTCGAACGCCAATCCAAAAAAGCTGCTGGGGTTCTACCAATCTATATACGATGCGCTCAATCGCGACTACAAGCAACGGCCGATGGTAACGCACTTTTATGATAAAAATAAACCTGTACCCATTTGGGCTCTTTTCGAGATTATCTCCATGGGGAACTTTGGTGCGTTCATTGAATGCCTCGAACAACGCTACAGGGAAGCGCTGTCAAATTCCATCAAATTGCCGTTGATGACAAATTGTGATCCGGAATGCAGGCTGCCGCAGTATTTGGTTTATACCCTGCGGGACCTTCGCAACGCGATTGCGCACAACGCCCCCATCTATGATGTCCGGTTCAACCTTAACAATAAGCACAGGGGCCGGACAGTAAATAAATGCGTTGGGGAATATTTGAGGCGCGTAACAGGATGCACTACATGGAAATGGGACAATATAGCCGATTACGTCCTGCTTATCGCGCAGTTGCTATTGCACTTCGGTGTGGATCGGACAAAAATCAGAGAAGAGTTTCTGAAGAGCTTTCTTGAGCACTGCGATACTTTTTTCGAGCGTGTTGCTTTGAAGGCTATCGCCGGAACGGTCGTTCCGCAACAGGAAATCGAAAAAATCAGGCAATACATGAGCAGATAAAATTTTTGAAAAAATACAAAATGCTATTGCTTTTTTAAAAATATCTGCTATAATAGTATCAGATAGTGGCAGACAGTCTTCGGACTATGCCCGAGGCGGATCAGAGATTCTCTGATCCGCCTCATCTTTTCTTACTCCTCCGGGAAGAAGGCCCTATGGACAGCCGCCACGGCCCTGTCCGCCTGGGCCTGCTCGATCAGCACGGAGATCTTGATCTCGCTGGTGGAGATCATCTGGATGTTGATGTCCGCGCCGTAGAGCGCCTCGAACATCTTGGAGGCCGTGCCGGGGTGGGTCTCCATGCCCGCGCCGACCACGGAGATTTTCGCCACCTCCATGTCGCACACCACGGGCAGCCCGGCGGTGAGGTCCATCGCGCCCAGGATCGCCACGGCCTCGCCGGCGTTGGCGCGGCTGACGGTGAAGGAGATGTCCTTCGTGTTGTCGCGGCCGACGGACTGCAGGATGATGTCCACGTTGATGTTCTTCGCGGCCAGCTTGCTGAAGATCTTGAAGGCCACGCCGGGCACGTCGCTGACCCCAACGACGGAGATGCGGGCGGTGTCGGTGTCCTTGGTCACGCCGCGCACGAGCATTTTTTCCATGGTAGTTACCTCCTTGACGATTGTTCCGGGATTTTGGGTGTAGCTTGACAGGACTTCCAGTTCCACGTTGTATTTCTTGGCCATCTCCACCGCGCGGTTGTTGAGCACCTGCGCACCCAGGGTCGCAAGCTCCAGCATCTCGTCGTAGGTGATCTCACTGAGCTTTTGCGCGCCTTTGACCTTGCGCGGGTCGCAGGTGTAGACGCCCTCAACGTCCTTGTAGAACTGGCAGCGGTCGGCGTGGAGCGCGGCGGCCAGGGCCACGGCGGTGGTGTCGCTGCCACCGCGGCCGAAGGTCGTCACGTCGTCGTATTTGCAGATGCCCTGGAAGCCCGCCACGATCACGATGTTCTTGCGGCCCAGCTCCACCTTCACCCGCTCGGAGCGGATATCCTTGATGCGGGCGTAGCCGTAGTCCGAGGTGGTCTGGAAGCCCGCCTGCCAGCCCTGCAGGGAGACCGCCGGGCAGCCGAGGGCCTGCACGGCCATGGCCAGCAGGGAGCTGGACATGGTCTCCCCGGCGGAGAGCAGCACGTCGAGCTCGCGCTTTTGCGGGCTTGATGTGATTTCTTTCGCCTTGGCAATGAGGTCGTCGGTGGTGTCGCCCTGGGCGGAGACCACGACGACCACGTCGTTGCCCGCCTTATGGGTGTTCGCGATGATCTGCGCCACGTTGCGCAGGCAGTCCGCGTCGGCGACGGATGTGCCGCCGAATTTTTGCACGATCAGGGACATTTCTATATTACCTCCAATTGAATTTTATAAGGTTACTCCCCCCTGGCCTGCGGGCCATCCCCCCTCACGGAGGGGGGCGGGGGTGGGGTGAGAGGTGCACCCGGCAGTCGAGGGTTGGTGGTGAAACATGTAAGGCCTCCTTAGGGGGGATTTATATTAATGTGCGGACGGCGGGTTGCCGCCCCTACAGGTTGTGCGAATCGCACGAGGATACGTCGCTCCGCGATACCTTCCTCACCCGCCCGAGGCGGGAGCTCCTTCCACGGGAAGGAGCCTTGGGGATTAGGCTAAAATGAGTTTGGGATTCATACAGTCGCTTATGCGCAAGCCCCAAGGCTCCTTCCCGTGGAAGGAGCTGTCAGCCTCGGGCTGACTGAGGAAGGGTTCGCGGAGCGACGTTCCCTAGAATTCCGCCACCCGCATCACCATCTCGACTTTCACCCCAGCCAACTCTTCAAGCGCCTCCCGCGCCGCACCGTCCCGCACCGGCATGGTGACAAACGCGATCTCGCCCGGCCTTGCGCCCTCGATCTCGATGAACGTGGCCCCAGGAAAGGCCTTGCGCACGGCGGCGGGGTCGTCGCAGGTGGCGCGGACGTACAGCTTGGCGACGTCCTCCTCCGCCGGGGCGACGAAATCGGGCGAGCCGTCCTCCCACTCGAAGAAGCGGCGGCGGTCGATGTGCCTCGCGCAGTCGATGATATCCGCCACCACGGCGCTGGCCGTGGGGAACTGCCCCGCCCCCCGGCCATAGAAGACCACGTCGTCCACGGCGTCCCCGCGGATCAAAATGGCGTTGTAGACGTCGCTGACGCAGGCCAGCAGGGTGGAGTCCCGCGGGACGAGCATGGGGGCCACGACGGCGGTGACGCGGCCGTCGGGCAGGCGCTTTGCGCGCGCCAGGAGTTTTATGTTGCAGCCGAGCTTGTCGGCGTAGGCGGCGTCCTCCAGGGTGATGCCCGCGATGCCCTCTGTGCGCACCTGTTCGGGATACACATGCCGCCCGAAGGCGAGGGTTGCCAGGATGCAGATCTTCCGGCAGGCGTCGGCCCCGCTGACGTCGGCGCTGGGGTCGCGCTCGGCGTAGCCGTTCTCCTGGGCCATGCGCAGCGCGCGCTCAAAGGGCATGGCGTCCCCGAGCATGCGGGTGAGGATGAAGTTCGTCGTGCCGTTGAGGATGCCCGCCACCTCGCCGATCTCGTTGGCGGCCAGGCACTGCGAAAGCGGGCGGATGACGGGGATGCCCCCGCCCACGCTGGCCTCGAAGAGGAAATTCGCATTGTGCTCCCTGGCGGCCTGCAGCAGCTCGTAGCCCTTGACGGCCACCAGCTCCTTGTTGGAGGTGACCACGCTCTTGCCCGCCCGCAGGCAGGCCAGCACGTAGTCGAAGGCCGGGTGCAGCCCGCCGATGGTCTCCGTCACGACGGCCACGTCCGGGTCGTTCAGGATGGCGTCAAAGTCATGGACGACCAGGCCCTCCAGGGGGTCGCCCGGGAAGTCCCGGACATCCAGGATGTATTTCAGCCGCAGCGACTGCCCGGTGCGCGCGTCAATGCCGGCGCGGTTCCGCTCCAGCAGCCCCGCCACCCCCGAGCCGATCTTGCCGTAGCCCAGTATCGCGATGTCCATCCGCAAGCCACCCTCTCAAAAAATGCAAGTTATGTCATTGTAGCATATTTTGCGCGGCTTGAAAAGGGTTTTGCGGGAAAAATTTTATCCGGAGCGCAACCCTCAAGTGGGTACAGCGCCTTGACAACCGCGCCGTGTCAGAGTACAATATTCTAAGCGTGTGCATTTAAAATGTTTCACGTGAAACATTCTGTTTGATTTGCAACAATGAAAGGGGCTTCTATGGATACGAAACGCTGGCTCCAGGGCGCGCCCTCCCTGCACAGGGCGATGCCGATCCTGTCCTACCCGGGCGTGCAGCTCATCGGCAGGTCCGTCAACGAGCTTGTGCACAGCGGGGAATTGCAGGCGCAGTGCATGCAGGCCGTCGCGGAGCGCTGGGACACCCTGGCCTCGGTGAGCCTGATGGACCTCTCCGTGGAGGCGGAGGCCTTCGGCAGCCCCGTGCGCTTTTCCGCGGACGAGGTGCCCACCGTCACCGCACCCATCATCGGCGAGGGCGACGACCCGGGCACCCTGGCCGTGCCGCATGTCGGCGCGGGGCGCACGGGGGAGTACATCGCGACCATCGCGAACGCGCGGAAGCTGATCGAAAGGCCCATCTTCGCCGGGTCCATCGGGCCGTTCTCCCTGGCGGGGCGGCTGCTGGACATCAGCGAGATCATGGTACTGTGCTACGAGGAGCCGGCGCTGGTGCACGCCGTGCTTGAAAAAGCGACCGCTTTTTTGATCGAATACAACGGCGCCCTGCGGGACGCCGGCGCGGACGGCCTTGTCATGGCGGAGCCCGCGGCGGGCCTGCTCTCCCCCGCGCTGATCGCGGAATTCTCCACGCCCTATGTGTGTAAAATCATCCAGGCCGTGGAGACGGACGAGTTCTCCGTGATCTACCACAACTGCGGCAACACCATCCCGCTGATTGGGAGCATCCTGGAGACCGGGGCGAGCGCGTTCCACTTCGGCAACGCCATCGACCTACCGGCGATGCTCAAACTGGTCCCGGCTTCCATCCCCGTGTTCGGCAACGTGGACCCGGCCGGGCAGTTCCGCAACGGCACGCCGGCCTCCATCCGCGGGGCCACGCTGCACCTGTTGGAGCAATGCTCGAAGCACGGCAACTTCATCCTCTCCTCCGGCTGCGACATCCCACCCAGCGCGAAGCTCGAAAATATCGACGCGTTCTTCAGCGCCGCCGAGGAATTTTATAATTCATAATATAGAAAGGGCAAGAATGACATCCTACGAATTTTTCTGCCGCGCCTTCCAAAAGCTCCTGTACGTCGGGCAGAACCTGTGGAGCTGGAGGGAGCCAAGTCTGCTGCGCGGGCCGGGCAGCGTGACTGAACTATCCGCGCTCATCAAATCCCTCGGTTTGCGGCGCGTGCTGCTGGTGACCGACGCGGGCCTGATGCGGCTGGGCCTGCCCAGGCCACTGCTGCAGAGCCTGGAGAGCGCCGGGATCTTCTGCGTGGTGTATGACAAGACCGTCGCCAACCCGACGATCACGATCATCGAGGAGGCCCGGCAGCTCTACGTACAGGCCGAATGCGAGGCCGTGGTCGCCTTCGGCGGCGGCTCGCCCATGGACTGCGCGAAGATGGTGTGCTACCTCGCGGACCTCCCGCACAAAAAAGCGGAGAGGGTCAAGGGGGTGCAGCCCATCCCGCTGCGCCGCGTGCCGCCGCTGTTCGCCGTGCCCACCACGGCGGGTACCGGCTCCGAGACCACCATCGTCTCCGTGGTGACCGACCCCGGTTCCCACACGAAATACACCGTGCTCACCCCGCTGCTGCGCCCGAAATACGCCGTGCTGGACCCCGCGCTCACCCTGGGGCTGCCGCCGGGACTCACCGCCCAGACCGGCATGGACGCCCTCACCCACGCGGTGGAGGCGTACCTCAGCCTGGGCCGCACCAAAAAGACGGACGCCCGGGCCCTGGAGGCCACAAAGCTCATCTTCGCCAACCTGGAGGCCGCCTGCAACGACGGCGGCGACATGAACGCCCGGGACGGCATGCTCTACGCGTCCTACTGCGCCGGGGTGGCCTTCACCCGGGCCTATGTGGGCTACGCCCACGGCATCGCCCACGCCCTGGGCGGGCTGTACGGCCTCCCGCACGGGCTGGCCTGCGCCGTGGCCCTGCCCCACGTGCTGGCCGCCTACGGCCCGGCGGCGCACGCCCGGCTGGCCGGCCTATACGACGCCGCGGGCTTGCCCCCTGATTTGGAGACTCCCGCCGAGAAGGGCGGGGCCTTCATCCAGGCCATCCGCGACATGAACGCGCGCATGGGGCTCCCGGCGGCGCTCGATTGCATCCGGGAGGAGGACGTCCCCGAGATCGCCGCGCGCGCGTTGAAGGAGTCCAACCCGCTGTACCCCGTGCCGAGGATACTCAGGCAGGGCGAGTGCGAGGGGGTTGTGCGGGGGATGGCGGAGCGAAAAGGATGAATTAATGGTTGCATTCCTCCTAGAATTGTGGTATAATAGCAGAGGAGGTGAAATCATATGTTGATTGACACGAAAAACATGGTATCCATCACAGAGGCCAACCAAAACTTTTCACGGGTGGCCAGGATGGTGGACGAGAACGGAGAGGTAGTCGTTTTTAAAAATAACCGCCCTGTCTACAAGATTACCTTTATCCCGCAGGAAGATCAACCAATTGGCAATGAAGAATTGCTTGCGATTTCCGCACGTCTGATTGAGCGAAATCGGCAGGCCTATGAGGTATTGGCGCAATGAAATACCTTGAAAAAAATCTCGTGCTGCTTCTCCACCGACAATTGGTAGAGGCGTTTGGCGGCAGCCACGGTGTGCGCGATGATGGCCTGCTTGATTCCGCGTTGGCAATGCCATACATGACTTTCTGCGGCCAAGACCTGTATCCATCGCTGGAAGCAAAAGCGGCACAGCTTTGCTTTGGTCTGGTGAAAAATCATCCTTTTATAGACGGAAACAAACGAATCGGTGCCCATTGCATGCTGGTGCTGTTGGAAGCAAACGGCATGTTTTTGCAGTACGAGCAAGAAGAGTTGCAGGATTGTATCCTATCCCTAGCCAAAAGCGAGCTAAGCGCGGAGGAATTAGTCGCCTGGATTAAATCACATATCACGGAGGAATAAACCATGCCCACCCCCACCATCTACACCGTGGCAACCGCGCACCTGGATACCTCCTGGTGGTGGCCCCTGGAGCGCACCATCGAAGAGATGATCCCCGCGACCCTCGAGAAAAACTTCGCGCTGTTCGAGAAGTACCCGGACTACACCTTCTCCTTCGAGGGGGCGTACCGCTACGCGCTCATGGAGGAGTACTATCCCGAGCTGTTCGAGAAGCTCAAGGAGTACGTCGCGCAGGGCAGGTGGCGCGTGGCGGGCAGCGCATGGGAGAACGGCGACGTGAATATCCCCTCGCCCGAGGCACTGCTGCGCAACTTCCTGCTGGGCAACCGGTACTTTGATACCAAGTTCGGCAAGCGCAGCTGCGAGGTCTACCTGCCGGACTGCTTCGGCTTCGGCAGAGCGCTGCCAGGCATCGCCGCCCACGCGAACCTGAAGGGCTTCGTCACGCAGAAGCTCATGTGGGGCAGCGCCAGCAAGGTGCCCTTCGCCTTCGGGCGCTGGCAGGGCCCCGACGGCGGCGAGATCTTCGCCTGCCCGGACGCCCACGACTACGCCAACGCGCTGAAACGGGTGCGCAAAAGCTACTTCGTCAAACGCAATTTTCACCACGAGAAGCACCGCAAATTCTTCCCGGCGGCGTATATCCTCCACGGCGTGGGGGACCAGGGCGGCGCGCCCAAGGAGCGCTCCGTGCAGGTTGTCTGCAATGAACTCGCGCAGAACACAGCGAAGCGACGGAGCTCACCGCAGGTGCAGGTGCTCAGCGCCAGCACCGACCAGATTTTCCGCGACGTCTATGCCCTGCCCGCGGCGGAACGGGCGCGCTTCCCGGTGTATCAAGGCGAGTGGCTGCTCAGCGACCACGGCACGGGCTGCTACACCGCGCGGTGCCTCAGCAAGCGCTGGAACCGCCAGGCGGAGCAGTTGGCGGCAGCAGCCGAAGTATCCTGCGCCTTTGCTGGTTTCCTGGGGCGGATGGAGTACCCGAAGGACGAGCTCAACGAGGCGTGGAAGCGCACGATCGCCCACCAGTTCCACGACGACATGACGGGCACCTCCGGCGAGATCAGCTACCAGCGCAACTGGGACGACCTGATGCTCTCGCAGCAGCAGTTCGCTTCGGTTTATACGCAGGGCGTCTCGGCGATCGCCAACAGCATGGACACATCGTTTGCCATCGGGCGCTGCCTGGCGGTGAGCAACGTCACGCAGTGGGAGCGGCGCGAGAGCGTGCAGGCCCGCCTGCCGCAGAAGCTGGGGGGCAGCACCGTGCGGGCCTATAACAGCGAGGGCCGCGAGGTCCCGGCGCAGCTGCTGGCCGACGGCGAGACCGTGGTCTTCGCGGCCACGCTGCCGCCCTTCAGCGTCAGCCTGTTCGACGTGCAGCTCAGTGCCATTCCCTGCGGCCTGGCGACCGGCCTGAAGGCCACAGAGCGCAAGCTGGAAAACGCCAACCTCGCGCTGGAGATCGACGAAAACGGCGACATCAGCTCCCTCTACGACAAGCGCCTGCGCCGGCAGATGCTCAGCGGGCCGGTGCGCCTGGCTCTGTTCGACTTCGGCGGCAGCCCCATCTGGCCGCAGTGGGAGCTCTACTACCCCGACCTGAAGAAGAAGCCCGCGGAATACGCGGCCAACCCGAGGATCGAGCTCATCGAGAAGGGGCCCGCGCGCGCGGCCATCAAAATTACACGCGAGGCAAGGAACTCCACCTTCACGCAGGTGGTCTCGCTGGACGCCGCGGGCGAATCCGTGCGGGTCCACAACGACGTGGACTGGCAGTCCCTGCGCACGCTGCTGAAGGTCGAAATCCCCATGGCGGCGGAGAACAAGCTAGCCGACTACGACCTGGGCTTCGGCGTCGCGCGGCGGGGCCTGAACACCAGGCGGCAGTACGAGGTCCCCGCGCAGCAGTGGGCGGGCATCGCGGACAAGGGCGGGCGCTTCGGCATGGCGGTGCTCAGCGACAGCAAGACCGGCTGGGACCATCCGAACCCTTGGACGCTGCGCCTGACCGGGGTGTACAGCCCGCAGTCGGGCTGCAGGGGCACCGCGCACCTGCTGGACTTCGGCCGCAACCAGTTCGACTTTGGCCTGTTCCCGCACGCGAACAACGCCTATGAGGACATCTGCTGGGCGGGGGCGTGCTTCGGGCAGGAACCCGGCGCGTTCTGGCCCGCCGCGCACAAGGGCGGCCCAAAGCGGCTGCGCTTCGGCGGCGTGAGCGACGGCATGCTCCTGCGCGCCCTGAAGCGGGCGGAGGACGGCGGCGCCTGGGTGCTGCGCGTGCAGGAGGCCAACGGCCTGGCCCTGGCCGACGGCGGGCTCACCTTTGGCGGCGGCATCACGGCCTGCGAGGAGATCTACGCCTCCGAGGAGCCGCGCGAGGCCGTGAACTACGCGCACATCACGGACGGCAGGCTGCGCATCGCGCTGAACCCCTTCGAGATTCGCTCCTTCAAGGTGCAAATCAAGCCCATGGAGTGCAATACGCCGCCTGTCGAAGCTGTCAACTGTCAATTGCCACTTGTGAATTGCCAAATGCTCGGGGCGGACATCGCCCTCTGCAAGGGGCAGACGATCAGCCTGCCGGCGGGCAAGGAGCTGCGTATGGCCGTCGCCTCGCTGGAGGGCGACCTGGAGGCTGTGTTCAAAATCGACGGCAAGGCCCACACCCGCGCGCTCTACAGCGCCCTGGAGGCCGTGGGCGCGGGGGACCTGCCGAGCCTGGGCGCGGGGGGCTATGTGAAGGCGGCCCGGCCCGTGCGCGTGTTCACGCACCTGTATGACGAGGAGGGCAAGGTGCGCATCGGCGAGCGGGCGCGGTTCTTTGAGGCCGCCCTGCCGCTGCCGGGGAAGGCCGCGGAGCTGGTTCTGCCGGACGACGAGCGGATCGCACTGCTGTCGCTGCGCGTGCAGGGTGAACCCACCGCGGTGCCCGCCTGCGACCTGTTCGACCGCCTGGAGCGCAGGCCCGACGGCGTGCCCTACGCCCTCACCCGCAGGCAGGAGCGGGTCAAGAACAGCGAGATGCGCCTGCGCACCGCGCGCATGAAGGTGCGAAACGCGCTGGCGTTCGTACGGGTGAGGCTGCAGGTGGACTTTGGGCTCTAAGAAATCGCAGGCCGGGAGCCCACAGCTCCCGGCCTGCTTTTGCGCTGCCTATGTAGTCTCACGCATCTTCGTCTTTCTTGATCCTGAACAGCACCCTGAGAATTCCGCGCAGGACCCTGGGGCTGCGCACCACAACAACCTTCATGCATGAATCCCCGCTTTCTTTGGCCGCCTCGCTCAGCAGCGCAGCAGCTGAATCAGCATCATCAGGGCAAGGCACACCACCACGCACAGCAATATCACGGCGGCCCAGGGCAAAAACAGGGCCAGCACCAGCCCGAGCAAAAATGTCAGGCACAGCGCCCCTATGCCGAACGAGCCGTATCTTCCGCGCATGCCGCGTTCCCCCTTTCCCTGTTGTGCTGATACATCTTATTCCGTGGGGAGGGAAAGGGTGAATGCCGCTTCCGTTGTGTTTCAAACAGATTTTACGGTTTGCCTGAGGAATTTTTGATTGTATTCCGACTAAGTTGCTGAGAACAAGCAACATGCTGGAGGATGTGCCATGGAAGAGCAGCTTCCCTTTCTGCGTGCGTTAACCCTGTTCCGCGGCATGGCGGACGAGGAAATTCTCCAAGTGCTCGGGTGCATGCATGCCCGGGAGCTGCGCTTTGACCAGGACCAGATTGTCTGGAAGGTCAGCGAGCAGCCCTGCTGGGCAATCGTCGTGCAGGGCGGCCTGCTGGTGCAGCAGGAGGACCTGCGCGGGAACCGTTCCATCCTGGGCGACTCCGGCCCCGGGGGCTTTTGGAACGGCGCCTCCCCCGGCGCCATGCCGGGCATACAGCCCTTCTTCCTGTCCGTGCGCGCGGGGACCGTTTTGCTCCTGCTCGAGCACGAATCCGCCATGAAGCCCTGCGGGAACGGCTGCAGGGCCCATCTGCTGCTGCTGCGCAACGCGGTGAGCGCCATGGAGCAAAACCAGGCGCGCCTGCTGCACAAGGCCGAATACCTCAGCAAGCGCACCACCCGCGAAAAGCTGCTGTCCTACCTGGCCATACAGTCCGCCCTGCAGGGCGCGCGCAGGTTCAACGTGCCCTACACCCGCCAGGAGCTCGCCGATTTTTTGGCCGTGGACCGCAGCGCCATGTGCACCGAGCTCACCCGCATGCAGAACGACGGCCTGATCCGCTTTGAGCGCAAGCGCTTTGAGCTGCTGGAGGAGAAAGCCTAGGGCTATGGTGCTCCGCACAACCACCCCGGCCTTTCAGGCCGCCCCTCCCAGGAGGGGAATTATCGGCTCTATCGCGCCGTACAGCACCCGCAGCACCCCGCCGATCAGCACCCAGTCCAGCAGCGCGAGCACGGGCTTGCCTATCATGTACAATACGTTCAACACGCCGATGCCCCCGGGCAGCGGCGTTTGTATCGCGTCGATCGTGTTGATCACCACGGCCGCGATGATTTTGTGCCCCGCCGCGGAGGGATGCGTCATGTCGATGAATACCGCGCCGCGCTCCCCCGCAAACGCGCTGTAGACGTCCGCGACGGCGTAGTCGTCCGGGTGCGCCGCGTGGTGCTCCAGGATGATGGCGTTGAGTCCCCCGATCGCGAAGTCATACGCCCCGCGCAGCGAGGGCAGCGGGAAGGCCGGGTTGTACAGGGTCTGCACGATCAGCATGGCGTCCGGCTTCATCAGCGCGCGTAACCCCGCGATGATGCCGACGTAGTTCTCCCGGAAGGTGTCGAGCACTGGCTGAATCAGGTCGTAGTTGCCCAGCAGGCCCTTGACCACCAGGGAGAAGACGTCCTCGGCGTGCAGCAGGTCGTTGCCGCCGATGGAGACGTCGATGATGTCCGCCCCGCCGATCTTCTGCCGGATGGCCTCGTCCTGCGTCACCTTCCGCAGCAGGTCGGCGGAGATGTCGCCGCCCGCGCCGTAGTTGGTCAGCTCGTAGCCCTTGGCTCCGGCCACCAGCCACGCGTAGGCGTCCGCCTTGTCGCTCACCCCGGAGCCCGCCGCGATGGAGTCGCCGAGCACAAGGAATTTTAAAGGCGCAGTTTCCTGCGCAGACGAAACAATGCCGAAGGACAGGAGCACAAGCGCAGCGCAGAGAATGCCTGCTATGATTTTTTTCATGTCGAGGCCGCCTTTCACATATGTAGATATATTTATTATATCGCGGCCCCGGGACTTGTCAACAGAATATTTTTCAGGGCGGCCGATCTCTCGGCCGCCCGCGTATTTTCAATCTCTTAAATCCTTACCGGCCCTGCCGCTGCATCAGCTCGCGGGTCAGGTCGCCCAGCTGGTCATAGAGCTTGTCCAGCAGGGCCACGGTGTCGTAGTCCACATAGGCCGGCTGCGGCGGGTAGCCATAGCCGCGGATGCTCTCGAACTGGTGCAGCTTGGAGCGCACCTGCGTGATGGTCTGCAGCACAAGTCCGATGTTGTCCGCAAGCCCGTCACTCTGCGGATACCCCGGCGGGGCAAAGGCCTGCGGGCCAAAGCCCGGCTGCTGCATGGGAGGGAATCCCGGCTGCTGCTGTCCAAAGGGCGGCTGCCCAAAGGGGGGCACGGGCGGCGCGAAGGGCTGCGGGGCCTGCTGCCAGGGCGGGGGCATTCCCTGCGGGGGCGCACCGTAGGGGTTTTGCGGCGGCTGCGGGCGCGGGGGCTGGCCCTGCTGTGGGAAGCCCTGCGGGGGCACGCCCTGCGAGGGCGCGGCGCCGAAGTTCTGCAGGGTATATCCGCCCGGGGCCTGCGGCGCGGGGGGCGGGAATTCCGGGCCGGGAGCGCCCGGGAAGGGCGCACCGGGGAAGGGCGGCTGCGGCGCGAACGCGTTCTGCGGCGGGGGGAAGGCTCCCTGGGGCGGAGGAGCGCCCTGCTGCACGGGGCGCTGCGCGAAAGGGATACCGCCTGCAGGCGGGAAACCGCCGGGGGCCATGCCGCCTGCCTGCGGGTTCATACCGTTCATGGGCGGCATACCGCCTGCGGGGGGGAAACCGCCGGGCGCGGGCGGGCCGCCAACCGGGCCGATCGGGCCGGTGATGCCCTGCATCTGCTGCTGTTCCGCTTTTAGACGTTCCAGTTCCATTGTCAATTCCTCATTTCGACGTTTTTCATCTTCATAATAAGAAACCAGGGCCTGCACCTTGGCGCGCAGCTGCTCTTTCTTCTCAAGCCGCTCGCTGGAGTCCTCCATGCCTGCCTGCATTTCATACATCTCATTTTGATCCATCGGATTTTTTACCTTCCTTTTCCCAAAGAGGCCCAAGGATTCACATCCCCTCTCTTTGTGTATTTGCACTACAGCCTCACAGCGCTGAGGCACCACTGCACAAAACATCATATCGTGCCGGGCACGAAAAGTCAACCGGCCGGGGTGCAAAAAAGCGGGCCCCAGCCCACACTTTTATGCACGTTCCCGGTTTTTAGGAACGCAATTGCGGAAGCTCTGTCAAATTCCGGAAAACGTATCCCATGGCCCGGGCGCCATCGATGATGTCCGCCATGGCCTCGGCGTTGTCCTGCGAGACACTGTGCAAAAGCAAAATCGCCCCCGGGTGGATGCGGGAGAGCACGGTGTCCAGGGCGTACTGCGCGCCCTTCTGGGCGCTGGTGTCCCAGTCCGCGTAGGCGGCGGACCAGAACACGCTGGTGAAGCCCAGCGAGGCCACGGCCTCCAGGGCGGATTCGTTGTACTCCCCCTTGGGGAAACGGAAAAACGGCGCGGAGTAGCCGAAGTTTTCCCTGAGGTAATTGTCCGCCCCGAGCACCTCCTGGGCCATGCGTGTGCGGTCGATCTCCGCGAAGGAGGGGTGCTTCACGCTGTGGTTGCCCACGATATGCCCCTCTTTGATCATGCGCGCGACGATCTCGGGCGCGCCCTCCATCTCGCCCACCGTGCAGAAAAACGCCGCCGCCACCTTCTTCTCCTTCAGCACGTCCAGGATCTTTGCCGTGTTGCCGTTCTCATAGCCGCAGTCAAAGGTGAGATAGAGCACCTTCTCCTGCGTCAGCTTGTCGTAGGCGATGGCGGCGTAGCGCTTCGCCTCAAAGAAGTTCTGGAAGTCTATGGATATCTGGTGCGGGGTTTCGTCCTTCGCCACGCCGTAGGCGTGCTCCACCTTCGTCAAAGGCAGGTGTTTGCTGTTGTTCGGGTCGGCGATGGCCAGGGGCCGCACGGGCAGGGGCCGCAGCCCCGTGTACGTACCGGCAGTAGAATCGGGGGAACCCCGCAGGATTTCCCGGGAGGGGAAACCTGCGGGGTTGACCGCCACGGGCTGGGTGTGGTCGGTGGTGTGGTCGAACTCGCTCCCGGACGGGAGCTCGCCCGTGGTGAGCCCAGGCTCGTGGTCCGTGGGCGGCAGGGGGTAGGTCTCGCTGGGCCAGTTGGAGGGGGAGTGGGTGGTGGGGCTCTGGGTGGCGGGCGGCTGTCCGGCCGTCATGCAGGCGTAAAAACCGAAGCACAGACCCATCACCGCCAGCACAGCCAGTGCGATTTTCGCAGAATGTTTCATTCGTGACATGGAAAACCTCCTGAAAAATTTGGGTTCAAGAGGTAGTTTGCGCAGGCGCAAGGGAAATATACTACCAGCTCGAATTCAGCGCCACGGTGCGGTTGAACACAGGTTTGCCCGGCTGGGCGTCCGGATCCACACAGAAGTAACCCTGCCGCATAAATTGGAAAGTGTCCCCCGGCTTGGCCGATGCCGTTTCCGGGTCCACCTTGGCATTGGGGCAGATCACCAGGGAACCCGGGTTGATGTGCTCCAGATAGTCGTCGCCCGTCGGGTTCGCAACGTTGAACAGGCGGTCATAGAGGCGCACCTCAGTCTCAATGGCATCAAGTGCGGCTATCCAGTGCAGGGTGCCGCGCACCTTGCGGCCGTCGGGGGAGTTGCCGCCGCGGCTCTCCGGGTCATAGGTGCAGCGCAGCAACGTGACCTCGCCGGATTCGTCCGTCTCGTAGCCCACGCACTTGATGAAGTACGCGCCCTTCAGGCGCACCTCATTGCCGGGGAACAGCCGGAAGTACTTCTTCGGCGGGTCGATCATGAAGTCCTCGCGCTCGACGAAGATCTCCCGGGAGAAGCGCACGGCCGAATTGCCCATCTCGGGGTGGTCGGGGTGGCGCTCCACCTCGAGCGGTTCAGACTGGCCCTCGGGGTAGTTCTCGATGACCACGCGCAGGGGGTTGAGCACGGCCATGGCGCGCGGCGCGTTGGCGTTGAGGCTGTCGCGGATACAGGCCTCCAGCAGGCCGTAGTCCACCACGCTGAAGGCCTTGGCCACGCCCACCCTGTCAATAAAATCGTGGATGGCGGCGGGGGGGCAGCCCCGGCGGCGCAGCCCGCTGAGGGTCACCATGCGCGGGTCGTCCCAGCCGCTGATGTGCCCTGCCTCGATGAGGGCGAGGCTGCGCCTCTTGCTGGTGACGCAGTAGTTGAGGTTCAGCCGGGCAAACTCGATCTGGCGCGGTGGCTCCTCGAAGCCGATCTCCCGCACGAACCAGTCGTAGAGCGGGCGGTTGTTCTCAAACTCCAGGGAGCAAAGGGAGTAGGTCACCCGCTCCACGGCGTCGCTCAAGGGGTGCGCGAAGTCATACATGGGGTATACGCACCACTTGTCGCCGGTCTGGTGGTGGGGCACGTGGGCGATGCGGTAGATCACCGGGTCGCGCAGGTTGATATTGGGGCTGGCCATGTCGATTTTAGCACGCAGGGTGCGGCTGCCGTCGGGGAACTCACCCGCCGTCATGCGCCGGAACAAATCGAGGTTCTCCTCGATGGAGCGGCCCTTGTAGGGGCTCTCCCGCCCCGGCTCGGTGAGCGTGCCGCGGTACTCCCGCAGCTGCTCGGCGGTCAGGTCGCACACGAAGGCCGCGCCCTTCTCGATGAGCTTCACCGCGCATTCATGGATAAAATCAAAGTAGCTCGAGGCGTAGATGAGCTCCTTCCATTGGAAGCCCAGCCACAGCATATCCCTCTGTATGGCTTCGACGTACGCCTCGTCCTCCTTCATGGGGTTGGTGTCGTCAAAGCGCAGGTTGAACTCGCCGCCGTACTTCCGCGCGGCGTTCCAGCTGATGGAGATGGCCTTGGCGTGGCCGATGTGCAGGTAGCCGTTGGGCTCCGGCGGGAAGCGGGTCTGCACGCGGGTGTTCACGCCGGCGGCGAGGTCGGCGTCGATGATGTCGTGGATGAAGTTGGATGAGGGCATAGGGGGCCTCCTTAGAAGGTAACAATTTGGTGCGCATTGTTTTTAAAACGGCGATAGCCCCAACAGCCCCGCAAAGTAAATTACGGGCACAAACGGGGTCAGCGCGACTACGGCCAGGTAAGCAAGGATTTTTTCCCCAACCGGCCACGCATCGTAGGTAGCGTCTTTCGTCGGCATTTGCCACAGGCACAGGAAGCTGTCGAAAAAGGACGCGTAGAACCGCACATAAAATGTCTTCGTGTAGGTCTGGACAGGCGTCTCCACCCCGTCAATGATACAGCGGTTGGTGATGACCGCGTAATAGCCTTTGTTCGCGGCGAACGGGATCGCGTCGATGTCCTGCGCCGCGCAGGATACTTCCAGGCTGGTGCCGATTGCGCCGGCGACGGGCCTTCTGTTCTGCATCTGGCCGAATCGGTCGATCTCTCCCTCGTACCACTGGTATTCCAACGTGCCGCTGTATTCCGGCGGCGTGGCTGCCTGCACGAGCAGCGTCATTTTCCCGGAGGTTGAAAGCGAAAACTTTGTATTGGTCGGATCCGGCGTCAGGCTCACGATAATGGGTGTGCCCGGGCCCTCCGCCGCTGCCATGGGCGCGAACAGGGCAAGGGCCAGCGCGAGGGCAAGCAGGATGCCGAGACCGCGTTTGGTGGTTTTCATGGGGATGCTCCTTTCGATATGATAATTATTTTTGTTTTTTGTCCGGCGCTGCAAAGCAACGCCCTACAGGGATTCGGCCCGAGGCCGTGGATTTCACCATCATGTGTGCGTTGATATAAGGGCCTTTGGCCCAATCCCTGTAGGGCGCGCCTTTGGCACGCCGAGGGAAAAGCGTCCCCTACAGCCCCTGCGTCAAACGCCCCCGCACCCGTTCCTCCCCCAGCACCCGCATCACCGCCCACAAATCGGGGGTGTTCTCCCGCCCGGTGACAGCCATCCTGATCGCACCGCTCACATCGCCCACGTGGCCCTTCCAGGCGTCGGGGTCGGCCTTGTAGGCCTTCACGTCGGGGCAATAGCCCAGGGGTTCGCAGATGGACTTGATTTTCGCGAACCAGGCGTCCTTGTCGTCGTCGGGGTCGTAGACATCCAAGTAGGCTTGCAAAATCTCAGGTTTGTCCATAATCTGTGATTCAAATAATCTATCATAGAAATACGAGAACGTCTCGCGCACCTGCCCCCACCGGGCGATGTCCTTGCGGGGCTTCTTGCCGCCGCGATCGATGGAGAGCATAGCGAGGGCATAGTCTTGATCGGCGAGCAGTTCTGCCAGTTCAGGATCATATGTATTCGCCCATTCGAGGGCCTGTTCATAGACCTGCTCGGCACTCATGCGTGAAATCACGGTCTTGCTCACGTCCTCCAGCTTCAGCAGGTCGAACAGCGCGCCGCTGGGTGGCATCTTCTTTAAGGAGAAGGGGAATTTCGAAAGGGGCAGGTCGGGGTTGGCGCGCCGCCAGTCCTCAAAGTTGGAGTTGAGCAGCGTGACCAGGTATTCGTGCAGCGCCGCGTTGGGGTAGCCCGCCTGCACCAGGGCGCTCACGGCCGACTCCGGGTCCTTGCGCTTGCTGAGCTTGCGCTTGCCGCCGGTCTCGGGGTCCAGCTTCATGATGGGGGCGAGGTGGGCGTATTTCGGAGCCTTAAGCCCCAGCAGATGGAACAGCTGCGCGTGCAGCGGCAGGGTGGCCAGGAATTCGTCGCCGCGCACGGCGTGCGTCACGCGCATGAGATGGTCGTCCACGACGTGGGCGAAGTTATAGGTCGGAATCCCGTCCGCCTTGAGCAGCACCACGTCCATGTCGTATTCCGGCAGCTCCAGCTTGCCGCGGATGAGGTCGTTGACAACGATTTTGCGGTTTGCGTCCCCCGGCGAGCGCAGGCGCAGGGTGTACGGCTCCCCTGCCTCGATGCGGCGCAGCTGCTCCTCCAGCAGCAGATCGCGGCACTTGGCCCACTTGCCGTAATAGCCCTTGTTGACGCCGGCGCTTTCCTGCGCCTCGCGCAGCCTGTCCAGTTCCTCCGCCGAACAGAAGCAGGGGTAGGCCAGGCCCTGTTCCACCAGCGCCTTCGCGTAGGTGTGGTAGATCTCTTTTCTCTGGCTTTGGGTGTAGGGCCCATAGTCGCCGCACTCCTGCCCGAAGCCGGTGACGCCCTCGTCAATTACCAGCCCGAAGGCCCGCATGTCGTTCACGATGCCCGACACGCCGTCCTCCTTCTCGCGCTTTTTGTCCGTGTCCTCCAGGCGCAGGAAGAACACGCCGCCGCTCTGGTCGGCCAGCAGCCAGTCCACAAACGCGCCCAGCAGGTTCCCGATATGTAAAAACCCGGTGGGGCTGGGGGCAAAGCGCGTGACCATCGCTCCCTCGGGCAAAACGCGCGGGGGGTATCTCTCCTCCCATTCTGCAGGAGATTTCAGCTCCCCTTCAAAAATAGCGGCCGCCAGCGGGCCGCCCGGCGCCGCCGCCGCGGGAGGAGTCTCTGTCATCATCTGGTACCTCCGAACGTATATTTTAACATGATTTTACAACTTTCAACCCGTCTAAGGCCGGTTTTTTGGGCGTTTGAGAGAATTGTTATCCACATTATCCACCGAGTTATTCACCCAGTTACAGGAATTTGGCATTCATTGGCAGCGGGATGTGAGCTTTCTCCCAATTAAGGGCGATGCAGGTTTCCCGTCACCCAGATTTTCCCCTCAGGAGAAATTGTCACCATCAGGCCGTTCTCGCGCACGCTGGAATACAGGGGCGTGCGCGCGTAAAACGCCAGGTTCCACCGCACATTGGGGTACACCTGCCCGATGCCGTTGGTCACCACGGCCAGCTGCGGCCGGGTGGCCCGCAGGAAGGGGACGGAGGTGCTCATGGAGTACCCGTGGTGCCCCAGCTTCAGGACGTCCACCGGGCCCGCCTGCAGCCCGATCTCCTTCTCCACGCCGTACATCGCGGTGATGTCCCCGCACAGCAGGGCCTTCCTCCCCGCGCACTCGGCCAGCACGACCACGGAGTCGTCGTTCTCCCCCTTGGCCTTCGGGCTCCCTCCCTGTGTGTTCAGGAACCGCACGGTCATGCCCCCCAGGGCGAAGGCCTCTTCCGGCAGGGCGGCCTCAATCGCGAAGCCCCGGCCCAGCGAGATTTCCTCGATGCGCCGCCGGTTCTCGCCCACGCCCCAGGCCTCCACCTCGTACTTGCGCTGGGGCGGGTGCAGCTCCCGCAGATAGACCGTACCCACCTCCACCGCCGGGTCCGCCAGGATCGCCGGGAACCCGCCCGCGTGGTCGTAGTGGTAGTGCGTGGGCAGCACGAAGTCCAGGACCACCCTGCCGTCCGGCCCGGCGGCGACCTGCTTGAGATAGTCCAGCACGCGCCGCTCGTACCCGGGCCGGCGGGATTTTTCGTTGGGATTGTCGCTGCCCCAGCCGCTGTCGATCAGGGCGAAATGCCCCCCGCTTTCCAGCAGGACGCAGTCGGAGTTGTCTGTGTTGAGGAAGTGGATGCGCCCGGCCGCGGCCTCCGGGGCCGTGTCCGTCAGGGAGAAGCGCTTCTCCCAGGCGCCGCTGAGCAGCACGGACGCGATGTCGAACAGGAAGATTGCGATCATCCCGCCCACGACGACCCAGGTGGCGATTTTTTTGGTTTTTTTCGTCGCTTCGCTTCTCACGCCCGCACTCTCCTGCTTTTGCTTTTTTCTTTACCCCCTCTGTCACTGCGTGACATCTCCCCCAAGGGGGCGATCCTGACGGCAACCGAGGGTTTTTGCGGGTACTGCCAAGGGCTCCCCCTTGGGGGAGCTCCCGCGAAGCGGGTAAGGGGGTAAAAAATCTCACTCCGTTGAATCAAAGTCGATGCCCGCCAGCAGGCGCTTGAGCTCCGCCGCCTCGTCGCCGCTGAGGGTGACGCCCTTGCCCATCTTCTCGTGCTCGGGCGCCCACTCGCGGATGTCGTACTTGGGCTCGCGCTTGTTC
>Ga0123353_10000685_pt1 | contig 41385 bp, 37 predicted proteins | sample TergutLab28metaG_3_FD_92763 | JGI IMG/M metagenome (GOLD analysis project Ga0123353, IMG submission 92763) | Labiotermes labralis P3 segment gut microbial communities from Petit-Saut dam, French Guiana - Lab288 P3 | ecosystem: Host-associated > Arthropoda: Insects > Digestive system > Gut ... | reverse complement strand
GGCTCGGCGGTGGGCATCTTTTTGCTGCCCGCGGTGGGGCGCTGGATCGACCGGTTTGGCACCGCGCGCATCATGGCCTTCGAGGCGGCGGCCTTCTTTGTGATCTACGTCGCGTACGGGGTGCTGAGCGCCGGCCTTTCGGCGGGCTGGCTGCTCACGGCAGGCTTCCCCGTGATCCTCGCCTTTGCCATCAACATGATGGACCGCATGACCATGCAATTCGGCATGGTGCGCTCGGTGTACATGCGCTCCATCGCGCTGACCCCCGAGGATGTGGTGCCCACCCTGGCCATGGGGCAATCCCTCGACCATGTGCTGAGCATACTGGGCGCGTTCCTGTGCGGTTTTCTGTGGCGGGAGTGGGGGCCGCAATACGTGTTCGTGCTGGCCGCCCTGCTGTCGGTGGCCAACATGGCGGTGGCGCTGCGCTTGAAAAGAGCGCATGCGCCGGGGTAAAAAGCCTGTAAAAAACAATTTGACAACCGCGCCTGTTCATGGTACGTTATGCTTGCGATCACTTGTGAGGGAGTAGTTTGCGCGGTTCGCCGCGTGGCAAGCCAACAGACCCGGCCGCCAGGCCTGGCTTGTCTTAAATAACGAGACTCATGTTCAGCTTACCGGCTGCACATGGGTCTCTCTGTTTAGAACGGGCTATCATTTCGTCGGTTGCTCTATTACGGAGGATACAATGCGTTTTGCCGAGCTCTTTTTGCTGGCCGTGGCCCTTTCGATGGACGCCTTTGCCGTGGCCGTTTGCGCCGGGCTGACCATGACGGGGCCCGTCGGCAAAAGGGCGCTGATCGTCGGTTTGTACTTCGGCGCCTTTCAAGCCGCGATGCCCCTGGCCGGCTACCTTGTGGCGGCGCGGTTCGCCGGTCATATCCTCGCCTACGGCCACTGGATCGCGTTTGCGGTGCTCTGTTTCCTTGGCGGAAAAATGATGGCCGGCAGCCTGCGAAAAGAAGGGCAAATAGAAGGACGGGAAGAAGGCGGAAAGCGGCCGCAGGAAAAGGAAGCCTCCCTGCGGCCCGCGCGAATGCTGCCCCTCGCCTTGGCCACCAGCATCGATGCCCTGGCCGTGGGCGTGTTGTTCGCCTTTCTTCGCGTCCGCATCGTTCCGGCGGTTTCGTTTATCGGGGTCACCACCCTCGCGCTGTCCATGGCCGGGGTAAAGGTCGGCAGCGTATTCGGCGCCAGGCTCCAATCCAAGGCGGAGTTTGCCGGCGGCATAATCCTGGTGCTGATCGGCCTGAAGATACTGCTTGAGCACTTAGGCGTTATAGGCTAACGAGTTGATACGGAAAGGATGTGCTCCACGCCGATGTGCCCTACTCCTATAAAGCATCATCTCCACGACGCGGAAGCGGCGCTGCAAAGCCTGCAAACCGGCGAGGCGGGCCTCTCGCCGGCGGAAGCCGAAAAGCGGCTCTTGCATGGCCGCAGAAACGAGCTGACCAAGGCCAAGGCCAAGAGCCTGCCCCGGCGCTTTCTCGAGCAGCTCGCCAACCCCATGGTGCTGGTGCTGCTGGGCGCCGCCGCCGCCTCGCTCATCGTTACCATCGTAAACGGCGGGCATCTGAGCGAGTATGCCGAGGCCGGCATCATCCTCGCGGTGGTGGTGCTAAACAGCGTGCTGGGCGTCTATCAGGAAAGCAAGGCCGAAAGGGCCATCGAAGCCCTGCAAGAGATGAGCGCCGCTACCGCCAAGGTGCGGCGCGGCGGCATCGTGTCGCAGATTCCGGCCGGGGAGCTGGTGCCGGGCGATATCGCGCTGGTGGAAGCCGGAGACGCGGTGCCCGCCGACATGCGCCTGACCCACTGCGCCAGCCTGCGCATCGAGGAAGCCGCCCTCACGGGCGAATCGGCGCCCGTGGAAAAGCAGGTCGCCGCCCTGGGCGAAGACGAGGCCGGCAACGTGCCCCTGGGCGACCGCACGAACATGCTCTACATGGGCTCCAGCGTAGCGTACGGCCGGGGGGAAGGGGTGGTAACCGCCACCGGCATGGACACCGAAATGGGCAAGATCGCGGGGATCATCCAGAGCGCCCAAGAGGGCGAGACCCCCTTGCAAAAGCGCCTCTCGCAGCTGAGCAAGATACTGAGCGTGCTGGTGCTGATCATCTGCGCCGTCATCTTTGCCGTCCGCGTCCTCACCATGGGCGAGCGCAACGCCGGGGGCATATTGGACAGCTTGATGCTGGCCGTATCCCTGGCCGTGGCCGCCATCCCGGAAGGGCTGGCCGCGGTGGTGACCATCGTGCTGTCCATCGGGGTCACCAACATGGCCAAGCGCAACGCCATCATCCGCCGGCTCACCGCCGTGGAGGCCCTGGGCTGCGCCCAGGTGATCTGCTCGGACAAGACCGGCACCCTCACCCAAAACAAGATGACGGTGGTGGAAAGCTACGGCGACACCGCGCTGCTGGCCCGGGCGATGGCGCAGTGCTGCGATTCCCAGCTCGCCCCCGACGGGCGCATCGTGGGCGATCCCACCGAAAACGCGCTGGTGGCCTTCGCGCTGCAACAGGGGTTTGACAAAAACGCCCTCGACGCCCAATTCCCCCGGGTGGCCGAAGCGCCCTTTGACAGCGTCCGCAAGAGGATGTCCACCGTGCATCAAGCGCCCGGCGGCCTCGTGCAATACACCAAGGGCGCCCCCGACGAGGTGCTGCGGGTCTGCACCCACGCGCTGGTAGACGGGCGCGCGGTGACGCTGACCCCGGCCGTCGCGGAAAAAATCATGGCTCAAAACAAGGCCTATTCGGATCGGGCGCTGCGGGTGCTGGCCTGCGCAACCAAGGAACTGGATGCCGTCCCCGATGACTGCGACCCGGCCAAGATCGAAAACGGGCTCACCTTCATCGGGCTGGAAGCGATGATCGACCCGGTGCGCCCCGAGGTAAGGGCGGCGGTGGACGCCTGCAAGCGCTCGGGCATCAAGGTGCTGATGATCACCGGCGACCACAAGGAAACGGCGGTAGCCATCGCCAAGGAACTGGGCATCATCGCCGGCGCCGACCAGGCGATGACCGGCCGCGAGCTGGACGAACTGACCGACGCACAGTTGGCAAAGCGCATCGAAAGCACATTCGTGTACGCCCGGGTGCAGCCGGAGCACAAGGTGCGCATCGTCAACATGTGGAAGCAAAAGGGCTACGTCACCGCCATGACCGGCGACGGCGTAAACGACGCGCCCGCCCTGAAATCCGGCGATATCGGCGTGGGCATGGGCATCACCGGCACCGACGTTACCAAGAACGTGGCCGACATGGTGCTGGCCGACGACAATTTTGCCACCATCGTGGCGGCGGTGGAAGAGGGCCGCAGGATCTACGACAACATCAAAAAGACGCTGCAATTCCTGCTTTCCACCAACCTGAGCGAGGTCATCGCCGTGCTGACCGCCACGGTGATGGGGTTCGTGCTGTTCAGGCCGGTGCACCTGCTGTTCATCAACCTGATCACCGACACCCTGCCCGCGGTGGCCCTGGGCATGGAACACGCCGAGGCCGACATCATGGACCGCCCGCCGAGGGGGCGGCGGGAGAGCGTCTTTGCCGACGGCGTGGGCTTCAACATCCTATACCAAGGCGTTTTGATCGCGGCGCTCACCCTCGCCGCCTACTTTATCGTGGATGTTTGGGACGGCCACGAGGCGGCGATGACCGCCGCCTTCTTTACCCTGTCCATGTGCGAGATTGGCCAGGCCTTTACCATGCGCTCCATCAAGCAAAGCATCTTCACCATCAAAACGCAAAACAAGGTGCTATGGGGGGCGCTGGCCCTCTCCCTCACGCTGACGCTGTCGGTGATCTACGTGCCCTTCCTGGCCGGCGTCTTCGCCCTAAAGCCCCTGACCCTTGCGGAGCTTGCCGTGTCCTTGGGGCTCGCGGTTTCGGTGATCCCCCTGATCGAGCTGGTCAAAGCCCTTCAGCGCGCGCTCGGGAGGCGGCGCATGATTCTTTCGCAAAGAAAGGTAAGGTAGGGCGAGGGCGCCTTCTTTTGCCCAAAGTCCCAGCCCTTGCATTTTAGGTACACGGCTTCGGGCACAAACAGCCCGTCTTCACCCCGCTTTGCTTCAATCAAACGCACCATTTCCATAAATCGCGCGTCCTCCTTGGCGCAGGCGAATTTGCTCAGGCAATCGGCCACGCTCACGATGTCGTACCACATGGCCGGCGCTTTGAGCTTTCTGAAATCCGTGCCCATGTAAAACATGTACGGATGCCTTTGGAGGCTGTTCTCCCACAGCGAAAGGAGGATGTGCACGCTTTTGCGTACGACTTCCTTGTTTTGATATTCGGGTATCTCGGCCAGAAGCCTTAGCATGGCCAGCGTGGCGTAGGGGCAGCAATCGTCCTTGCGTCCGGGGCCCCTGAACTTGCCGTGCTCGGGGGATACGGCGCAGGGAAAGCCCTGCTCCCGGCATAAACCCGCCAAAGAATCGGCGCCCTGTTTGATGTGCCGGTCGTACGCGATGCCCGCCTTGAGCAAAGCCAGGAGCAGCAGGGGAGCGTCGCACAGGCACCACCCGAAAACATCCTCGCCCATCCCTCCAAAGTGGGTGGGCACATTGGTGAGGGATTGATAGATGCCGCGGCCGTCTTTGTGCCGCATGATCTCGCCGGTCGCCCGTTCAATTTCCGGCACATCCCTGCCGAGCCCTATATCGAGCAAAAAGAGCAATCGATGGATGGGCAGCTCGGGATTCTTATGGTTCCTTACCAATACGCCGTGGAAATTCGCGGCGTCCGCCAAATATGCCTGTATTCTTTTGTCTTGCAAAACCTCGCGCTTTAGCTCCGTTAACGCCCCTTTGTCTTCATGCAAAAGATGGAGCCGGATACAATAGGCAAGCCAAGGCTCGCTCACGGACAACAAACGTTCCATCTCCGCCATGCCCAACCCTCCCATCCCTTGCCTTCAGCGCTCGACGCTCCACTTCTCCCGCGGCAGCCAGTCCCGAAGAACGCGTTCCAGCTCGGAATGGTTCAGCGGCTTGGTAAGGAAATCGCTCATGCCGCTGGCCAAGAACATGTCGCGCACATCGCCCACCACGTTGGCCGTAAGCGCCACGATGGGCAGCCTTTGGTATTTTTCGCCCGGCAGCGCGCGGATGATCTTGGTGGCGTCCACGCCGTCTACCTCCGGCATCATGTGGTCCATAAACACGATGTCGTACGCCCCCCGCTGCACCATCTCGATGGCCTTGGCGGCCGAATCCGCCGTGTGTACCTCGGCGCCGTAATGCTGCAGCGTCTCCTCGGCGATCAGCAGGTTGATCTCGATATCGTCCACCACCAGGATGCGCGTATCGTGCAGCCGCATCGCGGACGCCTCGTCCACAGAAGCGTCGCGGCGCTTGCCCGTCTTGCCGTCCAGAAGCTTTGCCAGCAACAGATTGGTGAGGGGCATGTGCACGATGTCCACGTTGGGCGTCGCCTTTTCGTTGCCGGTAAGCCCCCGGGCGGTGGCGTACAGCTTTGTGCCGGGGCAGGTCACTTGCAGCACCCTGTTAAGCAGAGAATAATCAAAAAGGACGTGGGTGTATTGGGCCATGGGCTCCGGGCCGTGGATCACGTCGCAGGCCGCCCCCAACCGCCTGATCTTTCGGGCCAGTATGCGCGCCATCTCTTCGTTCGCCTGCCAAACGGCCACCCGCAGATTCCCGTTGTGGAAGGACTCGGACATGGGCTGGAGCGTTCCTATCTTTTGCGTTACATAAAAGGTAAAGCAGCTCCCCTTGCCGTACTTGCTCTCCACCCGGATTTCTCCGCCCATCAGCTCCACCAGGTTCTTGGTAATCGCCAGCCCCAGCCCCGTCCCCTCTATGCCCCGGTTTTTGCGGGTATCCACCTGCGAAAAGTTGCCGAACAGCAGGGGGAGGTCCTCGTCGCGGATGCCGATGCCGGTATCCCGTATGGAAACCTTTAGTTTGCAAAGGCCGTCGGCCGTGCCCGGCTCGGCGCCGATGGCGAAGAGGATGTGCCCCCCCTTGGTAAACTTTACGGCGTTGGTGAGCAGGTTGATGATGATCTGTTTGATCCTGGTTACATCGCCGATCATCTCGCCGGGCAGCGCCGGGTCGTCGTCCACGATAAAATCGAGGGGCTTCTCGCCGATGCGCACGTGGATCATGGTGGCGATGTCGTTGATCATGGACTGGGTCTTGTATTTTTCTGAAAGCAACTCCACCACGCCGGCCTCGATCTTGGAAAAGTCCAAAATGTCGTTGATGATGGAGAGCAGCTGATCCCCCGCGCCCTTGATGTTGCTCAGGTATTCGATGATGGGCTCCTGGGCGGCGACGCGCAGGGCCAGGTCGGTCATGCCGAGGATGGCGTTCATGGGCGTGCGGATCTCGTGGCTCATGTTGGCCAAGAACTCGGACTTGGCGCGGTTGGCGAGCTCCGCGGCCTCCAGGCGCCGCTGCTCGGTGATGTCGGTATAAAAGCCCTCCAAAAGGCGCGGGGTGCCGTCCGGGTTTTTTTCCACCACCCGGCTGCGCTCCCAAATCCATTTCACGGTGCCGTCCTTCATGATGATGCGGAAGGTAGCTTCCAAGGGCAGGCCGATGGACAGCGTCTCGGCGTTCAACCTTGCCAGCGGGTCCACATCGTCGGGGTGCACCATGTCAAAGAAGGCCAGGGCGCTGTTGCCCATCAGCTCGGCGGACGTGTACCCCATCAATGCCTCGCAGCCCTCGCTTACAAAGGTAAAGGTGAAAGCCGGCGGGTCGTTGAGGCACTGATACACCATGCCGGGCAGGTTGCTCATCATGGTTTCGGTGCGCCGCATCAGGGTGCGCCGTTCGGCGCTTTCGATGGCCAGGGCCATAATGTCGGCCAGGGACGAGGCAAAGTTTTGCTCCTCGATCGTCCACTCCCGCTTTTGAGGAAAGGCCTCGCAGCGGTCTTGCTCGATGCACACCACCCCGGCCAGCTTGCCGCCGATGCGGATGGGGGCGTCGAGCATCGAGCATAGGTTCGGGCCGTATTCGTCTACGATGTCGGAGAGCACGTTGGGGCTGCGGATGTCGCTGATTACGATCAGGCGCTCGGACTTGAGCATGCTTACGTATTGGGTCCGGTTGGCCAGGCTAAAGTCCTCTTGAACGGCATGCGCCTTTGTGGTTATATCGTAGTAGGCTATGCTCTTGAGAACCGTCGCCTCCTCCGTGGCGGACCATATGCCGACGCGATGCGTCTGCAGCGCTTCGCAGCCCTCCCGGGCGATCACATTGGCGGCATCCCCCAATATACCGGCCGATAGGGCAGGCAGCTTTGTGATTTTTGCCAGGGCGTCGTTGAGCTTGCTCGCATATTCGTACCCACCATTATTCATTTCTTGTCACTCCTTGGTGTTCAAAAAAACGTTGAAAAACAAGAAAATTCACTTGTATTTTAACACATGCCCTTGCAGAAAGAAAGAGATTAACCTTTTTTTTAGCATTGCTTTGCATGCGGATTGGGGGCTCATTCTTGGTTTTTTTGACGAAATGTGTTATGCTTCAATTTGACATTATTGCGGAGGGCGGAAAGATGAATCAAAAAGTGGTCATGGTCGATGGGAGCGCCCGGAAAAAGAACACGTTCAGGGTTTTGCAAGACATCGGGCAAATCTTGAAAAAGCGCGGTTTTGACGCCGAGATTCTCGATTTATTCGCCTATGATTTAAAGGACTGCGCCGGTTGTGAAACCTGCGTGGGCCACGACGGCTGCAGCCTGGCGGACGACATGCCCGTCCTCATGCAAAAACTCGCGGCCAGCGACGCCGTGGTGTTCAGTTCCCCCGTGTACATGGGCGGCGTTACCTCCAAATTCAAAACCTTTGCCGATCGAACCAACGCGTGGGTGCACAAGCCGGAAATGGCGGGCAAGCCGGTGCTGTTTGTCGCCACCACGGCGGCGACGGGGCGCAAGGAGATCAAGCGCTTTTTTAAAACATACGCGGCGGGCTTGGGCGCGCGGAGGGGGGATTTTGTTTCCAGGGCCGGAAAGAAAATGAACCTCCCCGTCCGCGAGCAGGAGATGTCGCATTTTTTGGCATTGCTCGAAGAGGACAAGGCCCAGTACCGGCCGGCGTTGAGCGAAATCATCATGTTTACGGTGCAAAAGGTGATGGCCCTCAAATCAAAGGAGAACGACCGGGCGTACTGGGAGCAAAAGGAGTGGCTCGACAAGCCCTACTACTATCCGTGCAGGATGCACCTCGGCAAAAGGGCCTTTTCGAAGCTAATGTTTGGCGTACTATCAAAGGCGATGCGGTAAAAGCCTTTGCGTTGGTGTAAGGTTATGTTAAGCAAGCTGAAAGCCACCATGAACAGGTTGTTCTTTGCCGACACGCTGCCGTACAGCGTGCGGACTTTTAACTTTGCCTGTTTTCTGGCCGCGGGGGCGGCCGCCATAGGGCTGGCCGCAAGGATCGCCGAGGGCATGCCCCTTATCTCCATACTCACCATGTGCGCTTCGCTCATCGCCATCATCGGCCTGCTGTGGATGTCCGCCCTTCGGGCAAAGCATGCGCCGCTGGTAACGGCGGTCGTCGTGTTCGGCCTTGGCCTCGTCTTTTGGCCCATCATATTCTTTACGAGCGGCGGCCCGGATTCGGGCATGGCGGCGTATTTCGCGCTGGTGATCACGCTGGACTTTTTGCTGCTCAAAGGGAAGGTGCGGGCCGTCGCTTTGGCGCTGACCTCGGCGGCCATCTTCTTTTGCTACTATGCCACGCTGTTCTTGGGTTGGCCCGTGTTGCCCGCCGGCGGGATGAGCGCGTCGCAAATGCTCATCGGCAACATGCAGTCCATCCTGGTGGTCGGGTTCTACCTGGGGTTTGTGATCGTGCTCCAAAAAAATGTGTACCTGAGCGAAAAACGGAAGGCCGAGTCCATCGCCCGGGAGATGAACGAGCGGATGAAGCAGCAGCAGCTGATGTCCAGCATCTCCCAGAGCTTTATTTCAAAGGAGCCGATGGGCGAGCTGATCCAAGCCGCCTTGGCCCAGATGGGCACGTTTATGAACGTGGCGCGCACCCTGGTGGCCGTGTTTGAGAAAAACTCCGAGGTCAGCCGGCCCGGCTACTTCTGGTTTGTCGATCCCAGGTACATGCCCACCGCCTCGCAGAAGGGATTCAGCAAAATCATACGGGAGCTGTTCCCCCGCCATTTCGACGTCACCGGCGAAGTCCCCTGCATCTACTGCGACAATACCCTTACCTACGAAGAGGGAAAGTTCAAGATCTTCTTCGAAAAGGGCGGGCTGCGCTCGTTTATCTGCGCGCCGATCTACGTGGATGGCGAGCTGTGGGGCGTGATGAGCATCGAGGAGCACGTGCGCTTTCGCAGTTGGACCCAAAGCGACGCCTACCTGGTGGGCACGGTTTCCAGCGCCATCTCCAGCGCCGTTGCCCGCGACATCATGGAAAAGGAGCGGGTGGCCGCCTTGGAGCAGGCCCTGCACGCCAGCCGCGCCAAGGGCAATTTTCTATCGAACATGTCCCACGAGATGCGCACCCCCATGAACGCCATCATCGGCATGACGGCCATCGGCAAAACCGCGCAAACGTTGGAGAAAAAAGACTACGCGCTGAGCAAGATCGACGACGCCTCCAAGCACCTGCTGGGCGTGATCAACGACATACTCGATATGTCCAAGATCGAGGCAAACAAGCTGGAGCTCTCGCCGGTGAGCTTTGTGTTCGAAAAGATGCTCAAGAGCGTGGTAAACGTGATCCAGTACCGGGTGGACGAGCGCCGGCAAAAATTCTACGTGCACATCGGCAAGGGGATCCCCTCCACGCTGATCGGCGACGACCAGCGGCTGGCGCAGGTGATCACCAACCTGCTGTCCAACGCGGTCAAGTTCACGCCGGAAGCGGGCACCATCACCCTGGGCGCGCGCCTCCTTTCGGAAGAAAACGGCATGTGCCGCCTGCAAATCGACGTCACCGACACCGGCATCGGCATCAGCGACGAGCAGAAGGCGCGCCTGTTCCACTCCTTTGAGCAGGCCGAGGCCGGCACCTCCCGCAAGTTCGGCGGCACCGGGCTGGGCCTCGCCATCTCCAAGAACATCATCCAACTGATGGGCGGGGAGATATGGATCGAATCGGAGCCGGGGCACGGCGCCAAGTTCTCGTTTACGGCGCTGCTCCAGCGGGATACGGCGGGGCCGAAGCGCCTGTTGCCCAACGATGTCAATTGGCACAACATCCGCATCTTTGCGGTGGACGACGAGCCGGAGGTCCGCGCGTTTTTTGCGGAGCTGTCCGAAAGCCTGCACATCGACTGCGATGTGGCCGCCAGCGGCGAGGAGGCCGTTGAGATGCTGGCCAAGGACGATCACTACGACATCTTTTTCCTGGACTGGAAGCTGCCCGGCATGAACGGAGGGCAGCTCGCCGAAAAGATACGGGCAAAATCCGCGCACAAGTCCATCGTCGTCGTCTTCTCGTCCGTCGATTGGAGCATGATTGAAGACGAGGCGCGGGCGGCCGGCGCGGACAAGTTCTTGCCCAAGCCCCTGTTCCCTTCCGCCTTTGTGGACGTGATCGACGAATGCGTGGGCGCCGCAAGCGCGCAGGAGCCCCTGGAAGCGAAAGCCGCCCCGGACGACTTTTCCGGCCACGCCATTTTGCTGGTGGAAGATGTGGAAATCAACCGCGAAATCGTGACGGCGTTATTGGAGCCGACGGGCATAGCGATCGATTGCGCCGAGAACGGCGCGGAGGCGCTGCGCCTGTTCCAGGATGCGCCGGGCAAGTACGGCATGATCTTTATGGACGTGCAGATGCCGGAGATGGACGGATACGAGGCCACCCGCCGCATCCGGGCGCTCAAGGACCCCCAGGCGAAGGCGGTCCCCATCGTGGCGATGACGGCCAACGTGTTCCGCGAGGACGTGGAGAGGTGCCTGGAAGCGGGCATGGACGCCCACTTGGGCAAGCCGCTGAACATGGACGAGGTGCTGGTGATGCTCAAGAGATACTTGTGAGATTAATCTTTCCGAAACCCGTTGAACCACGCCCTTTCCGCAAAGGGCTTTTTTTCTGCATGGGTGACCGGCTCGGCCGCGATCCCGATGGGCAGGAAGCACACCAGCGCATAATCGGCGGGGACGCCCAGCACATCGGCCATCTTGCGCCCGATCGCGTCGGTATCGGTGATGTACCCCTCGTACCAACAGCTTTGATAGCCCAGCCCCACGATCGCCAGCAGCATGTTTTCGATGGCCGCCGAATAGTCGTGGACATGAAAGCACCTGTCCCGGTACGCGATGATCCGTTGGGTCAGCACGCAAATCATGGCCGGCGCGGTTTCCACGGCCGGCTTTTGGATCACCTTGTGCAGCTTGCGCAGCGCCTGCGCGTCGTCCACGGCGATGAGGCTGGCGGTTTGCTTGTTGCACCCCGAGGGCGCGGCCAATCCCGCCTCCATGATCCGGATCAGGTGCTCTCTCGCTACTGCTGTGTTTTGAAAAGTTCCGCGGTAACTGGTTCTGTCCCGTATCGCATCCAACACGTTCATGCTTCTTTCCTCCACATTCTTTCTTGGCGCTAATGCGTGCAAGATTCCACACCGCACAAAGAAAGTCCTTTGTGAATCCCTTTGCGCTGTATGGTATAATGCCGGCAACACACCTAGCGCAAAGGAGGGCTTTGCCACGCTGTTCTTGCTTTCGCCCGCCCGCAACATGCGCCCCGCCGCCATCCCCGGCGTGACCCCCACCCGGCCGATCTTTTGGGCGCACACCCTGCGCATCGTACAGGAATTGCGCCAGTACGGCCCGCTGGAGTTGGAGTCCCTGCTGGAGACCGATCCGGCAAAGGCGATGACCCTGGTGGACACCTACCAGCGCTTCGACCGGTTGGGCCCCGGCACCCCGGCGCTCACCACCTACAGCGGTCTGGCGTTTCACAACCTTGCTCCCGCTGATTTTACCGGGGATGACTTTGCCTTTGCCCAGGAGCATTTGCGCATCTTAAGCGCGCTGCACGGTTTGCTGCGCCCCTACGACGGCATCGTGCCCCACCGGCTGGGGCTGGATCGCCGCGTGCGGGTGGAGGGGCAAGATCTGTACGCCTTCTGGGGCGACGCGCTGTACAAGGCGCTCTTCCCGTGCGAGGATTGGGTGGTGAGCCTCGCTTCCAAGGAGTTCATCAAGCTGATCACCCCCTACCTGGGGCCGGCGGACCGGATGCTCTTTTGTGAGTTCTACGTGCAAAAGCCCGAGGGGGCGAAGGCCACGCCCAACAGCGTGAAGACGGCGCGGGGGCAGATGGCGCGGTTCATCATCCAAAACCGCATCGACGGGCCCGAAGGCTTGAAGGATTTCGATTGGGGCGGGTACCGGTTTATCCAGGGGCGGTCGGGTATGGAGAAGTACGTGTTTATTCAACAACGCGAAACAAGCGTAGGGCGCGGCGACCTCGACGCGCCGTGATTCGCCCAAAATAACGCGTCGTTGACGCATTACGGCGGCGCGGCGACCTCGACGCGCCGTGATTCGCGCAAAATAACACGTCGTTGACGCACTACGGCGGCGCGTCGAGGTCGCCGCGCCCTACAACCGGAAAGCCCACCGTTCTTGTAGGGGCGGATGGTAATCCGCCCGCTATCAACGGGACGATTGCCATCGTCCCCTACATGGATACCCACCTTGGGCGCTTCAACCCTTGATTTGCGTTCAACAAGGGCATGGCAATAAAACCAAACCCTGTGCTATAATATCCCTACCAAAACGCGAAGGGGGTGGTTGGGTTGCTTCTAGGGTCTTTCGGCTTTAGGACCTGGGCCGCTGCGCTCCGCACGAAGTCTGTTGTGCGATAGGCTGGGGCGATGCGGGAGGATCGGCCGTGTGCGGCGGCCTCCCATCGTGCGGAGCGGAAACTCATCGCCTCTTCCTATGCATCATCACAGACGCCACATGCGAACCCAAATTGCACGCAAGGAGCGCAGTGAGATGCTAGAAATAGGAATGAACGGTGTCATCAAAAACTATGGATTCAAAAACGTACTAAACGGCGTACACCTGGAGATCATGACCGGCGACCGCGTGGCCATCGTGGGGCGCAACGGGGCCGGCAAATCCACCCTCCTCAAAATCGTGGCGGGGCAGGAGGCCCCCAACCAGGGCATCGTAAGCATCCGCAAGGGCGCGAGCGTCGGGTATCTGGAGCAGATACCGGAGCTCTCCGCCCAAGGGGTCACCACCCGCGAGGTGCTGATGGAGCCCTTCGACCAGCTGCTCTGTATCGAGGGCAGGCTGCGCGCGCTGGAGCGGGAGATGGCCGCCCAGGCCGACCCGCAAGCGCTGGAGCGGCTGATGCGCCAATACGCGCACCAGCAGAATTTGTTTGTAGCGATGGACGGCTATGCCGTGGAAGAGAACCTGGGGCGCATCGCCACCGGCTTTGGCCTAACGGAGCTGCTGGACCGCCCCTTCAACGTGCTCAGCGGCGGGCAAAAGACGGTGGTGAAGCTGGCCTGCACCATCCTGCGCAAGCCCGACATCCTGCTGCTGGACGAGCCCACCAACCACCTGGACGTGCGCACCCTGGAGTGGTTCGAAGCCTACCTGGCCAAGTACAAGGGCACGGCGCTCATCGTATCACACGACCGCTACTTCCTGGACAGGGTGGCGGACAAAACTTTGGTGCTGGACGCGGGCGTGTGCCAAATGTTCCACGGCAACTACACCTTTAGCCAGCGGGAGCAAGAGCGGCTGCTGATGATGGCGTTCGAGCAATACAAAAATCAGCAAAAAAAGGTGGAGGCGATGCGGGCGGCCATCAAGCGCTTCCACGACTGGGGCACACAGGCCGACAACCCCAAGTTCCACCGCAAGGCCAAGGAGCTGGAAAAGCGGCTGGAAAAGATGGAGCTGATCGAAAAGCCGCAGCTGGAAAAGCAAAAGATACCCATCGCCTTCCGGGGCGAGCGCACCGGGCGCGAGGCGCTGAGGCTGCGCGGTCTGTCGCTGTCCATCGGCGATTTGCGCCTGCTGGACGACGCGGCGCTCACGCTGCTGTACCGGGAAAAGGCGTGCCTCACCGGCGATAACGGCACCGGCAAAACCACGCTGCTGCGGGCGCTGCTGGGCGAGCTGCCCCTGCCGGAAGCCGTGGTACGGTTTGCCCCCGGCGTCAAGATCGGCTACATTCCCCAGGAGGTCCGCTTTGAAAACGGACAGGCCTCCCTGCTGGACGTGTTCCGGCGCGCGTGCCCCTGCCCGGAGCACGTCGCTCGCGGCGTCCTAGCGAAGTATTCGTTCTACGGCGAGGACGTGTTCAAGCGCGTATCCGCCCTGTCCGGCGGCGAAAAGGTGCTGCTCCATCTGGCCATCTTGGTGCGGCAGGAGATCAACTTTTTGCTGCTGGACGAGCCCACCAGCCACATCGATATCGAGACCCGGGAGATGCTGGAGGAGGCGCTGCTGGACTTTGGGGGCACCCTCCTGTTCGTGTCCCACGACCGGTACTTCATACAGCGGATCGCCACCCGGGTGCTGGAGATCGAGGGCCGCCGCCTGCACAGCTACGCCGGGGATTACGCGGCATACCGGGAGCGGGCGGGGCAAAAACAATAAAAAATGCGAAACAAGAGATGAGACGACAAAGGCAGGCGTTTATGTAGGGCGCGGCCACCGGACGCGCCGTGATTCGCCCAAAATAGCACGCCATTGATGCAATACGGCGGCGCGTCGTGGTCGCCGCGCCCCACAATGGGAACGGTCGTGCCCGCGAACGCGCCTGGCCGCAGTCCTGTAGGGGACGCCGCCCTCGGCGTCCCGCCGTATTGCATTCGAACTGCGTTGATTTTGGGCGAATCAGCGGGCCGATGAGGGCATCGGCCCCTACAACCGGGGACGGGCGCACACAACACCGCCCGCCGCCTTCCCCATCAACACATTTGACTATCAGAACCAACGAGAAAGGTACACGCAATGTCCAAAAAACAAAAAATCTTGGTGATCGACGGGCAGGGCGGCAGAATCGGCTCCCTGCTGGTTGCCCGGCTCAAGGCCGAAGCAAAACAGGCCGAAATAGGCGCCGTCGGCACCAACAGCATCTCGACATCGGCGATGATCAAGGCCGGGGCCGACTTTGGCGCAACGGGGGAAAACCCGGTGCTCGTCCATTGCCGGGACGCCGACATGATCGTGGGGCCCATCGGCATCGTGGTGTCCGACTCCCTCCACGGCGAGGTCACCCCCGCCATGGCGGTGGCGGTGGGGCAAAGCCGCGCCCAAAAGGTGCTGCTGCCCATCAACCGGTGCAACAACACCGTTGTGGGGGCCCGGGATTTGCCGATTCCCGAGCTCATCGAGGCCACGATCGCGCACATCCTGTCGATTCTCGATTGACAGGGCGGCAAAGCCCGTATATACTACTCTTGATCAATGAAGCCATGAAGGCTTTTGTTTGCACGAAGCGAACGGCTTTCCGGCTTATTTTTTATGGGGAGGTTTTGGTATGCTTGATACAAAAAAAATGGTTTTCACGGCCATGCTGATCGCGCTTGGCGTCGTCCTTCCGGTGGCGTTCCACTCGGTGCCCGACGCCGGCAGGGTATTTCTTCCCATGCACATTCCCGTTCTTTTGTGCGGCATCCTGTGCGGGTTTCCGTATGGTTTGGTCTGCGGCATTATAACGCCGCTGCTTTCCAGCCTGGTCAACGGCCGACCACAGGGCGCCATGTTACCATCGATGCTGTGCGAACTGGCGGCATACGGAGGGGTTGCGGCCCTGCTGATGCACCTTGTCCGCACAAAAAACACCTATGTAAGAATTTATGCTTCCCTGGTAGGGGCGATGCTGGCCGGCAGGATCGTGTACGGCATCGTCAACGCGGTGCTTTTTAGGATGGGCGATTACTCGCTCCAAGGCTGGATGACCTCCTCGTTTGTCACCGCGCTGCCGGGCATCGCCATCCAGCTTGTTTTGATACCGGCCCTGCTCTTTGCCTTTGAGCGGGCCGGGATCATGCGATTGAGAGATTAGCGCGGCGCGGCGTCCGCCACCACAAGGTCGATCTGCCGCGCGGCCACGTCCACCGCCTCCACCCGCACCCGCAACGCCTGCCCCAAGCGATACACCGCCACCGGCGCGGCGGGCGTTTCGGGGCTTCCCACCAGGCAGTGGAGCTCGCGGTTGAGCGTCCAATACCCGGGCAGGGTGCGCACGTGCACCAGGCCCTCCACCGTGTTGGGTAGCGCCACGTACAGGCCCCACTCCACCACGCTCACCACCATGCCGTCGAACGCCTCGCCGATGCGCCCGGCCATGTAGCGGGCCATCATCAGCTTCTCCACGGCGCGCTCGGCCTCCATGGCGTTGCGCTCCCGCTCGGAGCAGTGCACCGAAAGGCCGGGGGCGGTGGCCTCCATCGCCCTTTGCGCAAAGCGCAGCTCGCCGCTCATCTCGGCGCACAGCGCGCGGTGCACAAACAGATCGGGATACCGGCGGATGGGCGCGGTAAAGTGACAATAATCGTCGGCGGCCAGCCCGAAGTGGCCGAGGGGTTCGGCATCGTAGCGGGCCTTTTGGAGCGCGCGCAGCAGCAGCTGGGCGATCACCGGGTATTCGGGCAGGGCCTCGGCGTCCTGCAAAAGCCGCTGCAGCGCCCGGGGGGTGGCGTCCCGCAGCCGCAAGCCCAACCCCCGGGCAAAGGCCGAGAAGGCGGCGGCCTTGTCGGGATCCATGGGCTCGTGCACCCGGTACAGGCAGGGCAAACCGCGCGCTTTGGCGTGCCCGGCCACCACCCGGTTGGCCAGCAGCATGAATTCCTCGATCATGCGTTCCGCCGCGCCCCTCGCCCGTACCGATATGTCGGCGGGCTCGCCCCGGCTGTCCACGGCGATGGAAGCCTCGCGCACGTCCAAGTCCAGCGCGCCCTTCGAAAGCCGCAGGCCGCGCAGTTTGGCGGCCAGCGCCGCCATGCGCTGCAAATCGGGCAGCAGATCGGCGCGGGATCCGGCCGGATCGCCGTCCAGCAGGCGGTTGACGCCGGTGTACGTGAGCCGCTCCCGCGAGCGGATGACCGAGCGGGTGAGGCGGTAGGCCAGAACGTGGCCGTCCGCGCCGCAGTCGATCAGGGCCGACACGGTGAGGCGATCCTGGCCGGGCAGCAGCGAGCAGCAGCCGTTAGAGAGAGCCTCGGGCAGCATCGGCAGCACGCGGTCGGGCAGGTACGCCGAGGTGCCCCGTATTTGCGCCTGGGCGTCCAGCAGGGTGCCGGGCCGCACGTACCAGCCCACGTCGGCGATGTGCACGCCCAGGCGCGCTCCGCCGCCTTCGATGGGCTCGATGGACACGGCGTCGTCGAAGTCCCTGGCGTCGTCCCCGTCGATGGTCACCGCCCGCAGCGAGCGCAGATCGTCCCGCTGAACGCCTTGTTCCCCGGCCTCGGCCTCCACATCCCAGGCGGCCACGAGCCCGGCCTCCCGTTCGGTTTGCGCGTCAAACCCCTGCCGGAGCGCAAAGAAGGCCAGTATATCGTCTACATCCTGCTTGGCGGTGCGGGGCGCGCCGCCGGTGGACGGCGATACATCGCCTCGGCGATGGACGGGCCCGCGCTTTTTTTGAATCGCCGGCTCCAGCGGGCCCGGCCCGCGGCCCTGGGCGGCCGCTTCCCGCTCGGCGCGCCGCGCCGAGCGCTTGCGCGTGGAATGGACGCGGCCGGTGTTTCTGCCCGCGCCGCGCCCCTTGCGCGAATTTCCTTTGCTCATGCGCAGCCGTTCCTCAACTTTTCACTCTTCACTATTCACTCTTCACTTTTGTTGTTCACCGTGTGCCCGTTGATCACCAGCTCAAACGAACAGCCCAAGTGGCTGGCGGCGCTCTCGCACATCACGATGCGCGGCAGGTAGATTTGCAGGTACTCCAACACCGAGGAGGAGCCGTCCATGGCCAGCTTGTGGCGCACGGTGCGGCGCTCCGCGGCCACCTCCACCCTGCTGGAGGAGATGGCGAAGTTGACCCGGTCGTGGATGTCGTCGGGATCGGGCTGCCCGTGGCGGACGCGGGTGCGGTGGGCGTCGGTCTTGTCGGCCAGTATCAGCGCGGCCGATATGTCGCTGGTCACCACGCCGTGCTCCTCCTCGTGGTTGCCCACGGCTGTAACGATCTGCAGCGCGTCGGCGGTGGGCATCTCCATGCGGCGCAGGAGGGGCAGCAGGAGCACCGCGCCCGTGGCCCCGTGGTGGTGCCGGTTTACGCAGTTGCCCACGTCGTGCACCCAGCCGGCGATGGCCGCCAGCTCCACCAAGCGCCGGGTGCGCCCCAGGGCGCGCAGCACCTTGGCCGCCGTGTAGCTCACGTAGCCCACGTGCCGGGGGCCGTGGTCGGTGTATCCCCGGGCGGCCAGGTAGGCGTTGCCCGCCTCGATCAGCGCGGCCACCTCGCCGTCTTGCTGTATCTGCTTTAGTGTAATCATCGGTTTACCCTCTCACTCTCTTTAGCGATTCATAGTACGGATCGCCGGAAAAGTCGCGCTCCGGGGGCGCGTCGCCGCCCAACTCCCCGATGGCGTTGGATATCTCCATGAAGTCCAGGTAGTTGGTGTCTGAAGCTTCGGCCGCGGCCGCCAGCGCCGGGATGGCGCGGGGATCCCCGAGCTTGCCCAGGTAGGAGGCGTAGAGCGCGCGGTTGTCTTGGGCGGCGGCAAACTTGCGCAGCGCCAGCGCGTAGATGCGCTCATCCCCCGGAAAATTGCACAGCACGTCCAAAAAGACGGTTTCGGCGGCGTCGGTGGCGCCGGGCAGGGCGGCCAGGATCTCCGGAACCACCGCGGGACCGATATCCCGCAGCGCCTCGGCCGCCATGTCGATCTGCTCGGTGGCGCGGGGGCAGGCGGCGATGGTGTCCACGTAAAGGGTCAGGGGCAGGGCGGAGCACAGCTCCCGCAGCAGCGACATGGCGGTGAGCACCGCCTCGTAGGGCGCTTGCGGATCCCGCAGCAGCGCGTCCAGCCGCCGGGCCGCCGGATCGCCCAACGCCACGATGCGCTCCAGCAGCACGTCGGGCGCAGGCACCTTGCGCTCGAAGTAGGCGCACATCCAGCGCACCAGGTAGCCGGCATCGTCAAACTGCGCAAAGTACAGCGCGGGCGCGCGCCCGCCCAGCCAATCCGCCGGCGTGTTGCTCCAGCGCAGGTACACCTCGGGCATCTGCTCCTCCATGCGCTCCACGTCGTTGCCGAAGGCATGCAGGTTCTCGTTCATCCACCCGCTCACGTACTCGGAAAAGCGCGCGTCAAAATCGATGCAGTCAAACCGTTCCTTGGGCATAAACGCTATTCCTCCTCCTGCAACAACATGCGCAACCGCCGCCGCAGCGCGCGGGACGAGATGCCCCGGCGCGCGCACTGCCGCTCCGTTTCCATGGGCTCCAGCCCGGCCTGCGCCCGGCGGCGCGCGCGGTACGCGCCCTCCAGCGCCGCCACCCACAGCCGGGGCCGCTTGAGAGGCTCGCCCGGATCCTTGCGCCGCCGCAAAAAATCCAGCCAGATCTGCGAAAGGTCCTGCACCACATCGCCGTAGCGTGGGGTAAGGCGATCCACCGCCGCCTGCAAGATGCGCTCGCAATTGGGCGGCAGCGCGGCCTGCAGCGAAAGGGCGCGCCCCATCACCCGCAGTACGCGCCCGCCGCTCTCCATGTAGTGAGGGCCGCACAGCCCGCGGCTGGTGAGCAGGCCGATGGCCTCGCGCTTGATTTGTTCGCTCTGATCGGTGTCGGTGAGCAGCGCCAGCAGCATGCGGTTGGCGCGCTCGCCCTGCAGGGAGCCCAGCAGCGAGAGCATGGCTCCGCGAGTGGCGTCGTTTTCGTCGCGCACGGTAAGGCCCCAGGCCAATATGGCGGCGAATCCGGCGTCCTCATCGAACCGGGCTTGCAGCGCCTCCGGCCCCTTGCGCAGCGCCTGCTGCACCTCCAGCAGCTTCTCGATGGCATCCTCGGGCGGAAGCTCGGCGCCGTAAGCGCACTGGTCCTCCGGCAAAGGCGGCTTCTGCGCGTCGCCCTCGCCCTGCGCCACCCTTTTTTTCGCTCTCTCGTACAGTACGCCGGCCGCGAGGTCGCCCGGATCCAGCCGCCGGAGGGTAGCCCAGTGCCGCATCGCCGGGCGCGCTTGCCCGGTGTTCCAGCAGGCCGCCGCCAGCATGTGCAGCAAGCTGGGCACGTAGGGCCGCTCGGCCTGCACGACGCGCAGCAGGGAGAGCGCCATGTCGTGGGCGCCCACCTCGCAGGCGGTTTGGCACAGCAGCGCAATCTCTTGGGCATATTCCGCCTCGGCCTCGGCCTCGCGCAAAAACTTGGCGCACAGCGCGGGGCTGTCCAGCGCGAACAGGGCGCTGGCCATCGCGCACAGCGCGTACACGCTGTGGCGGTCGCGGCGGTAGGCGCGCCGCGCCGCGCGCAGCCCCTCCCGGGGCCGGCCGGCGTTGAGGTGGGCAAAGCAGAGCAGGGTAAGGGTGTCGGCGTCCTCCCCGCGCTTGCGCAGCGCGTACCCGATCCAGCGCGCCGCGCTGTCGGGCCGACCGGTTTCCAAGGCCTGCATCCCGCGCCGTATCGCCTTGTCCACCCGGCCCGCCCCCGGGCCCGGGGCCACGGCCTCGTCCAGGCCGTCGAGCAACGCCTCGGCCTCCTCGGCAAAGTAACCGCCGGGCTCCAGGCGGAGGGCGGTGAGCAGGCAATCCTGCGCCCGGCGCGCGTCCTGCATCGCGCAAAAGTTGCGGCCCAGCGCAAAAAAGCAGGCGGCCCTGTGCTCGCCGCGCTGCGCCTGGGCAAACAGCAGCCGGTTGCTGAGCTCGTAGGCGCACATGTCGCTGTACAGGGCGGCGAGCTCCATCTGCCCCTGGGCGTCGCCGGGCTCGCGCCCGGCGATCATGCGGTACAGATCCAGGGCCTCCAGCATGCGGCCGGCGCGCAGGTGATCCCGCGCCCGCGCCCGCAAAAAACCCGCGTCGCGGGCAAAGGGCACCAGGTTGCTGGGCTGCGGCGTATCGTTCATGCTCCATCCTTTGCCTGGCCGCGCAGGGCGGCCAGTTCGGCCTCGGTAAATGCGTAGCGCTTGCGGCAAAAGTGGCAGTCCACCCCGGCGCCGCAACCGTCGTCTATCATCCCTTGCAGCTCCCGCGCGCCCAGCGACAGCAGCGCCCGCTCGACGCGCTCCCGGGTGCAGTCGCAGGCCAGGCGCAGCGGCGCCTCCTCGAGCACCGTGGGCGCTAGGCCGTCGAAGCACACGGCCAGCATCTGCTCGAGCGTGTACTCCTGCAGCAGGCCGCTGAGCCCGGTAAACAGCTGCGAGCGCAGTTCCAGCGCGTCCAAGGTACTCTCGCCGCAGCCGGGCATCGCCTGCAGCAGGATCCCCCCGGCCGCGCTCACCCCCTGGCCCAGCTGCACGCCCAGCGCGCACAGGGTGGGGGTCTGCTCCGAGGCGGTGTAGTACATCGCTATGTCCTCGCCCACCTCGCCGCTCACCAGGGGCACCTGGCCGACGTAGGGCTCGCCGAAGCCCAGGTCGCGCACCACGCCGAGCCGGCCCTCGCGGCCCAGCGCGCCGCCCACGTCCAGCCTGCCGTCGGCCAGGAGAGGCGCCTCCACGTCCGGGTGGGCGATGGTCACCTTCACCGCGCCGCGCCGCGCCACCGCGACGAGGGGGCCGGCCGGTCCGTCGCCGCGCAGGGTGACGGTCACGCTCTCCCTGGCGTCCTTGAGCTGGCAGCCCATCATGGCCGCCGCCGCGATCATGCGGCCCATGGCCACGGCGCACACCCGGCTGGCGCCGTGGATCTCGGCGGCCTCCCGCGTCATTTGCGTCACGTCGCAGAGCAGCACCCGGGCCTCTCCGCCGCGCAGCACGGCGTGGAGCAGGCGGCTCTCGTTATGCAACATGTTCGACATGCTTCCTCCTACTTCAGTCCTTCATTGCCGCCACGTGCCAGCGTTGATCCGGCGGCCGGGGCGGCTCGCAGGTGCGCTCGCCGTATATCCGCGCGCGGGCAAACCCGGCCTCGGCCAGCCAGCGCTCCAGCTCCTCCGCGGAGTGGGCGCGCTGGAGGTGGAGCTCGTCGAAGCGGCGGTAGCGGCCGTCGGCCTCGCGCACAAAGCCGGTGAGTTCCATTTCCAGCAGCGCCCGGGCGGGGTCGTAGCGGTTTTGCCACAGGTATGACACGCCCGATTCGTTGCCGCCCAAAAAGGCGCCGCCCAGAACACGCTTCAGCTTATGGGGGGTGGATACGTCGAAGAACAGGCCGCCGCCCGGCTTGATCGCGGCGTGGGCGGCCGCAAAAAAGGCGCGCACCCCCTGCGGCGTGCACAGGTAGTTCACGCCGTCGCAGGTGGCCAGCACGGCGTCCACCGGGCGATGCAGGGCGAGGGCGCGCATGTCTTGCTGCACAAAGGGAATCGCGACGCCACGGGCCCGCGCCTTGTCGGCGGCCACCCGCAGCATGTCGGCGCTGATGTCCACGCCGGTCACCGCGGCGCCCCAGGCCGCGAACTCGACGGTGAGGCTGCCGGTGCCGCACGCGCACTCGGCCAGCGCGCCGGGCGCGACCCCGTGCCTGCGCATCAGCGCGAGGTAGTGCGCCGCCCAAGCCGGGTAATCCACCTCGGCCATCAGCGCGTCGTACACCTGCGCAAACTCTTGATACATCGATCCGCTTATCCTTTTATCCCTTGCCCTCCCGCAGGCGGCGGGCCACGATGCCCCCCACCCGCCCCGATTCGGCGGTGGTGAGCCCGGGCCATCCCACCTGCAGCACCTTGGGCATGAGCCCCAACTCCCGGGCCACCTCGTACTTCAGCCGTTCCCGGCGGGTAGGCGGCGCTGGGTAACCGCGCTTCACACATCCATCTCCCCTGCAGTTCCACTGCGTTTAGGATGCGCAGTGTAGTTTTAAGTTATGAGTTACAAGTTACAAGAGGATGGGTTCGACGCACTCTCCGCTCCTCTTGTAACTCGTAACTTAAAACTTGTAACTACTCCTCATCCTCGTCGTCCTCATCGGCGCGCAGGCCCAGGTTCACCGGCGCTCCTTCGATGTTGGGGTTGATGTACTTATCGAACACCCCGTTGGCAAAGGAGGCGCTCGCCAGCCGGTTGAGGGCAAAGCCGATCAGCAGGTAGTACGCGCCGATCACCAGCAGGCCGTACATGCCGCCGTAATAGAACATCAGCAGGCCGACCACCAGGGGCAGCAGCAGGGCGAGGCGGAGCGCCGCCACGAAGGGCAGGCGGGCCACCGCCAGCAGCAGCGCGTTGCGGATCAGCTTGCCCATGCGCAGCTGATACCCCACCATCAGCGGGTAGAGGAAGGTGAGCCCCAGCGCCCAGATCACGCCCATGAGGATCACCAGCACCTGGCCGCCCACCGCCAGGGGCGTGGTGGTTTGCGCCGCCTCGCCATAGAAGGCGATGCCCACCAGCATCAGGTAGGGTATCACCGCGGAGATGGCCGAGGCGCAGAGCCCCTGCTTCCAATTCTCTTTTAGCGCGTCACTAAAGTCGCTCCACAGAAAGGAGTGCTGATCCCGCGCCCAGTTGCGCGCCACGTGGGCCGCCGCCGCCGAGGAGGGGCCGGTGATCAATATGCAGGGGATCAGCAGCACGCCGAAGGTGGACAGCAGGCCCAGCAGCTGATCCGACATCTCGGCCAGGGACGCCTCCTGCTCGAGGAGATCGGTGGCCATGGTCACCGCCCCCAGCAGGGTCATCAGGGTGATCACGATCACCGGCAGCCAAAACACCACCTGCATCAGGTTCAGGCGCATCAGGCTCCAGAACCGCACGCGAAACACCTGCCCAAAGAGCTGGAACCGATTGACCGGCAGGTCGTCCTCGGTGTAGTCGGCCTTGCCCGCCTTGCCGTAATAGAACCGATCGAAAATCCCCATGTTTAAGGCTCCTTTGATAATCCGGTCAAATAAAGTCCATGCGGTTGTTAAAGCGCCGCACCTTGGTGTCGCCGATCCACTGATCCCGCGCCTGCTGGTAGGCTTCCTCTTGTCTGTTGGTGAGCAGCGCTTCGGCGATGTCGCCGGCCACCGCCTCCAGCCCGATCTCGTGCTCCTGGGAATCGGCCACATACTTGATGATGTGGAAACCAAACGAGGTCTGGACCGGCTCGGACACGTCGCCCGCCTGGGCCAGGGCCATGGCCGCATCCTGGAACGCTGGATCGAATATAGCCAGCCCGTCGGTCACCGGATACCCCATCGTCCGGAAGGGTTCGGTGGCCATGCCGGGGTCCTCGCCATAGGTTTCGATCACCCTGTCGAAGTTGAGGCCCAGCTCGATCTTGGCTTGCACCTCCGCCACCCGGAGCGCCAGGGCGTCGAACGCATCGGCCTGGGCGGCGGTCAGCTCGGCCTGCTTGGCGGCGATCTCCTCGTCGAGCTCCGCGATCTGCGCCCGGAGCTGCGCCACCGTCTCGGCGCGCAGGGCGGCTTCCTCCTCGGTGAGCGGTTCCGGCTCCGGGGCCGGCTCCCCGTCCGCGGGCTCCGCCTCCGGGGGCTCGAGCTCGCTTAAAGAGCCCTGCAAATTCAAGCGGGTGGTGGTCAGCGCGTTCAGCTCGGATTCCATCGCATCCAGAGCGCCGCTGGTTTCGGCGTCGGTCCGGAGCAGCACGTGCTTTACGTAGCGGTACCCGGCCGGCACAAAGTAGATGGTTTGGCCGTTCATCCTGTCCGACGCGTAGGCGGTGGGATCCTCGGCATAGAGGGCCCGCTGCTCGTCCACCCTGGACTGATACTCCGCGGCGACCTCCTCGGGCGTCACCGCCACGTCTTGGATGGCGTGCTGCCGCACGCGCTCGGCGATGGCCACCGCTTTTACGTCCTTCAGCGCGGTTTCGCGGGTAATCTCCAGCTCTGCCAACTGGGCGGTGATCGCCTCGGTCAGCTCGTCGCCCTCCAGCTCGCTGTCGGCAAAAAACTGCGTGCGCGCCTGGCCGACGTATTGATCCCACTCGGCCTGTACCTTGGGCTCCAGCTCGGCCAGCTCCTCGTCGGTAAACCGGTCGAGGCCCAGGGCCGCGCCCCTTTGCTGTATCACGCGCTCGGCAATCACGCCGTCGATGGCCTGTTCCAGCGCGTTCCTTCTGGTCTCCGTGGAATGGGCGTCAAAGGGCAGTCCGTACATTTGATACAGATAGGCCGTTTGATTCATGGTGTTGGCCAGGCGTTAAACAGCTCGGCCTTGGTAACGGGCTCGCCGCCGACCTCCAGCACCGTCATTTGGGCATTTAGCTCCTCGTCGAAGGCAATCAGGTTGCAGCCGGCTAGCACGACCACCGCGAGGGCCATCGCGATGAGTTGAATCCACTTTTTCATGATGATTTCTCTTCCTCTCGCTCCGTCAAATGATACCCGTGTATTATAACGAAAAAGGCGCGGGGAAGCAAGTGGGATTTATGTGGGCGCACGCGCGTTTATGCGGGATGGTGGTGGCGGTGTTTTCATATTTTGTATATGCGGCTTGGCTATGTTATACTTGATAGAGAATTTCAGAATATCCTAAAGATGAGGAGAAAGACATGATCAAGGAAATAGCAATCCGAAAGAGCACCAGAAAATACAATGATACGCCCGTTGACGATGCAAAAATAATGCAGCTGCTTGAATCCGCCCGATTGGCGCCCTCCGGGAGCAACACGCAGCCCTGGAATTTCATTATCGTTAAGTCCGAGGGCGCAAAAGAAAAACTAGCCAAGGCCGATGGCAATCAAGTGTGGATGCAAAGCGCGCCTGTTTTTATCGTATGCGTGGCCGATATTCGATGCCGCATTCAAAACAAAACCGAACTTTCACTGGATGAAGAAAGCAGTCTGCCCGAGCTAAAGCAAATCATACGTGATACCGCTATCGCGATAGAACATATTCTTTTAGAGGCGGAGCATATAGGTTTGTCCAGTTGCTGGACCCCGTGGTTTGTACAGAACGACATAAGGCCAATCCTTGGGATTCCAAAGGATAAATATGTTGTTGGTATCATAACCATCGGTTATGCGAACGGAAACGCAAAATCTCCTCCTAGAAGATCGCTAGAAAGCATGATACGATACGAGACATGGTGATTTTATGATAATAGATAAAATGTAGGAGGGTAAAAATGGCGAACCTATTTCCGGAGCCTATTCAGAATCTCCCCCAAGCGGATATGCCCTTTGCGAGCTACGAGGCCTACCTTTCGCAGGGTGAGAACCATCAGATCATCTTTATGCAATTTGGAGAGGACATCGATTTGCCCGAGCATGCGCACGAATGCCAATGGGGAATCGTGCTTGAGGGCAAGATAGAGCTAAGCATCGATGGCAAAAAGGGCACGTATACCAAGGGAGACCGCTACTTTATTGGGAAAGACGTGAAGCACTCCGGCAGGATATTTGCGGGCTATGCCGATATCACTTTTTTCAATCAGAATGATCGGTACGGCACAAAATGAAAAAGCCTTGAAAAAACAAGGCTTCCCACAAAAAATGCGGTCGACGGGACTTGAACCCGTACCCTCTCGGACACGCCCCTCAAACGTGCGCGTATGCCAGTTCCGCCACGACCGCATGTCCGTTGGCGACATGCATTAGTATAAGCAGCCTGTGCGGTTCTGTCAAGGGTTCGTTCATAGGCCCAAATCAAACTCGGCGGCGAAGTCCAGGGTGGCAAAGTAGTCTTCGGGCGTCTGCGCGCGGCGGATCATTTGCACGGCGCCGTCTTCCCGCAGCAGCAGCTCGGCGGCATGCAGCTTGCCGTTGTAGTTGTAGCCCATGGATGAGCCGTGGGCGCCGGTGTCGTGGATCACCAGCAGGTCGCCGGTGTCGATCTTGGGCAGCGCCCGGTCGATGGCGAACTTGTCGTTGTTCTCGCACAGCGCGCCCACCACGTCGTAGGTGTGATCGCAGGGCGCGCCTTCCTTGCCGGCCACCGTGATGTGGTGGTAGGCCCCGTACATGGCCGGGCGCAGCAAATCCACGGCGCTGGAGTCCACGCCGATGTACTCCTTGTGGATGTGCTTGGCGTGGATGGCGCGGGTCACCAGGCAGCCGTGGGGGCCGGTCATGAACCGGCCGAGCTCGGTGCACACGGCCACGCCCCCCATGCCGGCGGGGGCCAGGATGTGCTCGTAGGCCTGGCGCACCCCCTCGCTGATGCGCTGGATGTCGCTGGGCCGCTGCTCTGGGCGATAAGCCACGCCGATACCGCCCGACAGGTTGATCTGCGCGACGCGGGCCCCCGTCCTGCCTTGCAGTTCGGCCGCCAGTTCAAACAGAATGCGGGCCAGCTCGGGGTAATAGGCGTCGCCCACGGTATTGCTGGCCAGGAAGGCGTGCAGGCCGAACGCCCGGACGCCCAGCGCCCGCAGGCGGTGAAAGCCTTCGGCGAGCTGCTCCCGGGTAAAGCCGAACTTGGCTTGCTGGGGCGTGTCCATGATGTCGTTGCCCACGGCAAACTCGCCGCCCGGATTGTACCGGCAGCTGATTTGCGCGGGGATGCCGGCCACATCCCGCAAAAAGTCGATGTGGGTGATGTCGTCCAAATTGATGTGCGCGCCCAGCGCCATCGCCAGCCGGTATTCCTCGGCCGGGGTTTGGTTGGAAGAGAACATGATCTTCTCCGGCAAAAAACCGCAGGCCTTGGCCAGCAGCAGCTCGGTGTAGCTCGAGCAGTCCACGCCGCAGCCCTCCTCCTTGAGGATCCGGAGGATGAAGGGGTTGGGCAGCGCCTTGACGGCAAAGAACTCGCAGAAGCCCGGATTCCACGCAAAGGCGCGGCGCAGCGCCCGCGCGGTCTCGCGGATGCCGCGCTCGTCGTACAGGTGAAAGGGTGTGGGGTAGGCCTCGGCGATTTCCTGCAGCCGGGCGTGGGAAACGAAGGGGGTTTTGTTCAATGGTGATGGGCTCCTCACTTTGGTATGGTTTGGTATGGTTTGGCATGGATGAGAATGGCCGTAGTATACCATAAAAACAATTGTGAATAAAGTATGGAAAACAATTGTGAATAAAGTAACGGTTGACAGCTTTCTTTGCATTTGATATTGTAATAAACAAATACATAACCTAAGGAGGATACCCAATTTGAAGAGACTGCTGATCGCCCTTCTGACCCTGGTGCTAACGGTTGCGCCCATGGCGGCGCTGGCTTCGGAGATCACCGTGTCCGGCGACATCTACCACGGCTTTGGCGCCACCGCCCATCATCGCTTCGGCCCGGGCATGGACGACACCGAGACCCCGAGATATTCCATCAACATTTCCATGGCTTCCGTGCTGTTTGACGCCGATGGGCGCATACTGTACGTGCTGGTGGACGTGTACGAGTTCGGCACCCCCAACTACCCGAGCGCGACCTTCCCCAAGTTCTCCGGTTGGCCGGGCACCGAGGGCTACAACGTAGTTGATCCCGAAACCCGTGAGGTGATCGGCGTTTCCGAGAATACCCGCGAACTGTTCGCGGAAGAATTGGCCAGTTGGCTCACCAAGCGCGAGCGCGGCGCTTCCTACGCCATGAGGCCGGACGACCCGAGCATGGAGTGGGACAAGCAGATGGACTTTTTCCAAGAGTGGATGGTGGGGCAGACCGTGGCCGAGGTTCGCGCATGGAACGACCGCTTCACCACCGCGCGCAACGGCCGCCCCTTCGACCCGGAGTCCGAACATGAGGACGATCTGCCCATCATCGCGGAGTTTACCGATGAGGAAATCGCGATGCTGATCGACGTGCGCTCCGGCGCCACCATGGCGCTCACCGATCCCCACGGCCTGATGCTTGAGGCCATCGAAAAGGCGTACGAGAACCGCTTGCTGGTGTTCAGCGCGGGGAACTAACAAACCGCAAACTGCACAGAACAAACCAGAGGCCGCCGGCGAATATGCCGGCGGCCTCTGGTTTTCCCGGCACCCTCTAATCATGCGAGGCGATCATGTTGTGGAAAAGCTGCACGCCATAGAGCAGCGCGCGCTCGTCAAAGTCGAACTTCTCGTTGTGCAGCGGCGCGTTGTGGGCATCGTCCATGCAGCCGCAAAAGCAGTACGCGCCCGGCGCCACGTGCTGGAAGTAGGAAAAGTCCTCGGCCGCCATCTTGGGCGTTACCTGCAATATGCTGTCGCCGGCGGCCTTGGCGAGGCGGCGGACCTCCCCCTCGTCGTTGAACACGCAGGGATAGCCGAACAGCTCCCGCATCTGGCAGCGCACACCCAGCGCCGCCTCCACCCCCCGCATATCGTCTTGGATGTAGGCGAGCAGCTGGTCGCGAACCTCGTCGGAAAAGCTGCGCACCGTGCATTCCAGCAGCGCGTGGTCGGCAATCACGTTGCGGCGGGTACCGGCGCGGAGCCTGCCCACGGTGATCAGCGCCCGCTCGAAGGGGTTCACGCGCCGGGCTACCGTGGTTTGCAGCAGGGTATACAGATGCGCCGCCGCCGCCACCGCATCCGCGCCCAGGTGGGGCATCGCGCCGTGGGCCGCGCGGCCGTGGATGGTGATGTCCACCTCGGCGGTGCTGGCCATCAGCGCCCCCACACAGGTGCCGATGGCGCCCAGCGGCAGATCGGGCATCATGTGCAGCGCGTAGATGGCGTCCACCTTGGGGTTATCCATCGCCCCCGCCTCGATCATGCGCCGCGCGCCGCCCACCGCTTCTTCGGAAGGCTGAAAGAGCAGCACCACATGGTCGCGCAGGGCATCGCGCCGCCCGGCCACCAGCCGCGCCAGCGCCAGCAGACAGGCCATGTGCCCGTCGTGCCCGCAGGCGTGCATGTGGCCCGGATGCTCCGACGCGTCGGGCCGGCCCGTACCCTCGGCGATGCACAGCGCGTCCATGTCGGCGCGGAAGGCCACGCAGCGCCCGCTTCCGTCGCCGCGGAACACCGCGCGCACCCCGGTATCGGCGCAGGGCGCCAGCTCGTCGGGTTCCAGGGCGGCCAAGGCGTCCAGCACATACCGCTGCGTCTTGCGCTCCTGGCCGCTCTCCTCGGGGATGCGGTGCAACGCGCTCCGATCCGCGCAAATCTGCGCGAACTGCGCCTCAACCGCCTTGCTGATCCGCATGTGTATCCTCCCCATCTGCTTGAGCGTTAGGGCAACGGCCAAGCAGGTTGCTCTTGCCGTTTCCCAACTCTCAACTCTCCACTTTCAACTCTCCACTACCTAAACGGATCCTCCATCGTGCCCTCGCCCTCGGTGAAGGGAAGGGTTCTGATGTTGAGCCAGAGCGCCGGGCGCATGCCCACATTGGTGCGCTCCACCCGCGCCAGCCCCGCCCTGCCGGAGGCGTTGATGTGCTGGGCGTTGGTGCTGTTGGGCCTGGTGCGCGTGTAGTAGGTGGAATTCTCGCTGTTTTGCTGCCACAGGCCGTTGTCGAAGGCGTAGGGGGTGCCGGCGGCCACGCGGGCGGGATCGGGGTCATACTTGTTGCTCTCGAAGCCGTGGTTCGGGTTGGAGAGCTCGGCGTTGGAGGGCAGGAACACCCGGCCCACCGCTCCGTTTTCCAGGATCAGCCTCCGCTCCGCCCGGGTAAACGCCTTGTCGATAAACGCCCCGTTCATCCACTCAAACAGCGTGCTGTGCTCCCACTCGTTGGTTCTGCCCTCCTCCACCGTGCGCTCGTCAAAGGGCCGCGCGTCCAGTATGAACTCGCTGAGCAGCAGCGCGCGGTTGTCTCGCACGGCCAGCACCCGCCACAGAATGGGCTGGTCGGCGTACTCCTGGTGATAGCTGCCGAATTGCACGTACTGGTAGCCCTCGTGCGCATCCCAGCCGCGCAGCGCGCCGCCGTCGGCCATCACGGCGGGCAGTGCCATGATCATGGAGAGAATCAGCACACAAACCAACGTAAATCCTTTGCGCATACAATCCCCTTCTTTCTTTTTCTTTTGAAACATATTTCATTCCGGTGTGATATGATAGGTATTGTACAAACGTCGGCGGTTTTCCTTTATGAGGGTGAAATATGATCTCTTTGCGCCACAATAAGAAAGGAGGCGAAGGGCATCGCTAGAAAGATATGGATTCGGCGGATGGTAGCGCTGGTTGCGGCGGTGATGTGCGTGGGCGGGGTTGCGGCTGCGCGGGCATCCACGGTAGAGGAGCGGGTCGCCGGATTGTACGCGAACCCTGAGGCGATAGCGTCGCTGCGGGAGGGGATTATTCCACAGGGATGGGAACATGCAATTCTACCGGAACAAGACTGGGACGTTGGTGAATTCAGGTCATTATTTTGCATAGAGGACACGTTGAGCTGGACTCTGCTCTTTGAAACGGATGAATCAGGCTCCTCCGGTCGCTTAATTTACACGGATTTGGAAATGTGGCATCCTTTTGAAGAGCAGAATTCCCTTAGATTTACGATGTATGAAGGTCTCACTGAGCAAGATGCACGCTTTACATACATCTGCTCCAGCAACAACTTCAATTGGAGTGTTGTAATCCCGCGTGAGGTATGCTTGGAAACGCTCACAGAATTCGTAGCGCTTGCGGCCTTTTGCGGGCACCCGATGGAGGAACGTACAGACGACGAGCTCGCCATACGCAAAAGCGAGATTGAGTCCTTTCTGCACCGATGGCGGGAAAAATACGCAATTTTGAGCGAACACTTTTGGTCTCCATGGTACAATTACCGCGTATTTGCGGGGTATAAAAATGAGATGTACACCCTCGATATAGATAGCGATTATGAGTGTCTCTCCTACACGCTATCGGAAGCACAATACAAGGCGATAGTCGATGCTCACGCTCAACTTACGTCGGAGGAGTGGAGCACATATGCTGTGGAGTTTGCCGCAGCGCTGAGACGTGCGCCCGACCGCGTTCTGTCTTTGGGTAGTGATGAGCAAATGGGCCCTTTTCTTATCGGTTATCTGTCCAATAGCAAATTCCAGCTGTTCGTTTATTACGAGGAGACGGACTTTTACGACATATTGGAGTTGGAGCAGGCAACATATGAAGTCTTAGCCGCTGAATGCCTGCCGCTGTCCCCGGCGGAGCGCACCGTACACCTTAACGAAGCCTACGAGCGCCTGCGCGCGGAAAATGATTGACATTCCCGCCCCCCGCGCCTATACTATAGCAAAATCACGCGATGATGGGGCCCAAACCGCGTTGTCACCCGCCCGCAGAGAGTTTCCGGCCGGTGCAAGGAAACGACGGGAACGCGGAACCTACACCCCGGAGCGCGACCCGGTGCGCCGGATACAGCGCCGAGCCCATGGGTATGAATATCATGGGCCCACGAGGGACGCTGCCGCAAGGCGCGTCCGCACGGAAGTGGTACCGCGCAAAGCGCCTTCCGATCGTAAGATCGAGGCGCTTTTTGAGTGGAAAAATCCAATTTTCCACTTTCCATTTTCCATTTTCCACTGATGAAAAGGGGTTTGTTACATGGAACAACGAGAGCTGCACTTCGCCAAGCGGTTCGACGGCATCACCGGCAGCGCGATCCGGGACATCCTGGCCCTGCTGGGCAAGCCGGGCATGATCTCCTTCGGCGGCGGCAACCCGGCCTCCGACACGCTGGAAGAGGGCGTGATCGCCGCCCTGGCCGAGCGGGTGCTGGCCCGGGACGGCAAGGCCATATTGCAATACGGGGCCACCGAGGGGTACGCGCCGCTCAAGGAGGCGCTGTGCGGCTGGCTCGAGCCGCTGGGCTTCCGGCCCCGCCCCGAGGAGGTGCTGCCCGTCACCGGCTCCTCCCAGGGCATCGACCTGATCGCCAAGGCGCTGATCGACCCCGGCGACGCGGTGCTGGTAGAGAACCCATCGTACCTGGGCGCGCTGCAGGCCTTCCGGCTGTACCAGGCCAAGTTGATCCCGGCGCCCACCGACGGCGGCGGGCTGCTGCTGGACGAAGCGGAGCGGCTGATCCGCCAGCACAGACCCAAGATGCTGTATGTGATCCCGACCTTCCAAAACCCCACCGGCGTCACCCTGGCCGCCGAGCGGCGCGCGCCCCTGGCCGACCTGGCCGCCCGATACGGCGTGCTGCTGCTGGAAGACGACCCCTACCGCGACCTGCGCTACGCCGGCGACCCGCTGCCGGCCATCAAATCCTACGATCAGGAGGGATGGGTGGCGCACCTGTCCAGCTTTTCGAAGATCATCTCCCCCGGCCTGCGCTGCGGCGCGCTCACCTGCCGCCCCGATCTGCTGCGCAAGGCGGTGATCGGCAAACAAAGCGGCGACGTGCACACCAGCAACCTCACCCAGGCCATCGTAGCCGAATACCTGCGCGACGGGCGGCTGCCCGCCCACCTCACCGCCATCCGCAACATGTACGGAGCGCGGATGCACGCGATGCAACAGCATCTGGCCGCCTTCCCCAAGGGCACGCGATATACCAGGCCGCAGGGCGGCCTGTTCCTGTGGGCGCAGCTTCCCGGGGACCTGGACGCGACGGTTCTGTTCTCCCGCGCCGTCGAGCGGAACGTGGCCTTCGTGCCGGGCACCCACTTCTTCTGCGACGGCGGCCACAAGGACACCCTGCGGCTCAACTTCTCCAACAGCGCGCCCGCGCAGATCGACGCCGGCATGCGGACGCTGCGCGAGGTGATATACGAAATGGAAAATGGAAAGTGGAAAATGGAAAATTAGGAGGTTTCGCCTATGCACATACTGGACACGCTCAAAGAGCGCGGCTTTATCGCGCAAATGTCCTACGAGGAGGAGCTGTACAAGCTGTTCGAACGCGAGCAGGTGACCTACTACGAGGGCACCGATCCCACCGCCGACAGCCTGCACATCGGCCATTGCCTGCCGCTCTTTGCGATGGCGCACATGCAGCGGGCCGGCCACCGGCCCATCGCGCTGATGGGCGGGGGCACCGCCATGATCGGCGATCCTTCGGGCAAGACCGACATGCGCTCCATGCTCACCGTGGAGCAGATCGACGCCAACATCCGCAAGGTGCAAAAGCAGGTGGCCCGCTTCCTCGACTTTTCGGAGGGCAAGGCGATATTGGTCAACAACGCCGACTGGCTGCGCAGCCTCAACTTCCTGGACTTCATGCGGGAGATCGGCGCCCACTTTTCGGTCAACCGCATGCTCGCCGCCGATTGCTACAGGCTGCGGATGGAAAAGGGTCTCTCGTTTTTGGAGTTTACCTACATGCCCATGCAATCCTACGACTTTTTGCAGCTGTTCAAGCGCTACGGCTGCCGCCTGCAGGTGGGCGGCGACGATCAGTGGTGCAACATGCTCAGCGGCGCCGACCTGATCCGCCGCAAGGAGCAGGAGGCCGCCTATGTGGCTACCTTTAATCTGATCGCCAATTCCGACGGTTCCAAGATGGGCAAGACGGTGGCCGGCGCCCTGTGGCTGGATCCCGAGCGGGTGAGCCCCTACGACTTTTACCAGTACTGGCGCAACGTGATGGATGCCGACGTGGAGCGCTACCTGGCGCTGTTCACCTTCCTGCCCATGGACGAGGTGCGCCGCCTGGGCGCGCTGAAGGATGCGCAGATCAACGACGCCAAGCGGGTGCTGGCCTACGAGGTCACCAAGATCGTGCACGGCGAGGTCGAAGCCGAAGCGGCGCAAAAGGCGGCGGCGGCGCTGTTCGGCGGCGGCGGAGACGCCCAGGCCGTGCCCACCGCGCAGGTGACCGCCGGGGAGCTCGCCGAGGACGCGCGGCTCACCACCCTGGTGGTGCGCGCCGGGCTGGCCGCCTCCAACAGTGAGGCGCGCAAGCTGGTGCAGGGCGGCGGCGTGTACATCGGCGAGGAGCAAATCACCGACGTGAACCGCGCCGTGTCCGCCGGGGATTTTCCCTCCGAGGGGCTGCTGCTGCGCAAAGGGAAAAAGAGCTACTGCCGCGTGATGCTGGCTGAGTAAAGATGAGGAGGAGATTTGGATGAGATTGCTCGATGGGCTCAAAAAATGCTTAGCAAAACCGGGCCGTTCATGCGCAGTGGCCCTTCTGTGTTTTGCCATCATCAACACCTTTGGGGCGCTTCCGAATGCCGCTGCTAACGAGCTGTTTCTGTATTCCGAGAAAGAGCTTGAGGCGATTGAAGCGCACATCAAAGAGCACTTCGGTGATTATGAAACCGTATTGCATGAAATTATGTCGCCCGATATTCATTTGGATGTCGTCGTGATCAAACCCACACCGGAGCGAAATTACTACACACTGGTAACGTTGGGCGCGGGCGCGTATGAAATGAGCGTACCCCAGGCTTGGCAGCCGTATTTCCCCACGCGGGCGGAGCATCTTGTTATCCTGCCCCCAAACTGGGACATCGAAAACCTGGACGACCCGCTGAATTACTGGCCCATCGAACTCCTAAAAGGGCTCGCCCGGTTGCCGATTACCAACAGCACTTGGCTCGGTGTCGGGCATACCATGAGCGCGGACGCCGAAAACACGCCCTTTGCCGAAAACACGATGCTGTGCTCAGTGCTTTTAACCCACCCCAAAGCGTTCGGGGCCGATTGCCTGACGGCAACTTTGCCGGGCAGCGAGATCGTGATCTTTTACCAGATGGTTCCGATTTATGAGGACGAGCTGCAGTACAACCACGAACAGGGGTTTGATGCGTTCGAGGCGCACATCAACAGCGCAATTGTCAGCCCGTTGGACATCAACCGCCCAAGCGTCGTGCCCAAATAACATGAATAAGCAAGGTTGCGCCGAATATGGAAGCATCCGCGTACAAGACGCTCCGCGCGCCGGGGCAGGATGAATTTATCGAAAAAAAGTCGCGCTTCATCGGCTGCGGTTCGCCCGTGGCCGACGAGGCGGCGGCTTTGGCCTTTTTGGCACAGATCCGGGCGCAGTACAAGGACGCCAACCACCACTGCTACGCTTACATCGTGGGGCGCAACGCGGGCATCATGCGCTACAACGACGACGGCGAGCCCGGCGGCACCGCCGGTTTGCCCATCATGGGGGTGATGCGCGTCCGGGGCGTGGTGGACTGCGCGGTGGCGGTGGTGCGGTACTTCGGCGGCGTGCTGCTGGGCGCGGGCGGGCTGACCCGCGCATATTCGAAGGGCGCGGCCGCCGCGCTGGACGCCGCCCGCGTGGTGGTGATGCGCCGCACCCACCGTTACTTGGCCGAAGTCCCCTATCCGCTGTGGGACAGAACCGCCCACGCGCTCGGTACTTTTCCCTGCGTGATCGAGGGGCAGGAGTTCACCGACCGGGTGACGCTGACGCTGCGCGTGCGGGAGGCCGACGCGCCCGGGCTGCTGGCGCTGCTGGCGCGAGTCACCGACGGGCGGGCGGAGACGTTGCTGGAGGAGGAATTTTACGATGGGTGGGAGGACGCATGATGGCCCATTGCTTGCTACAGGTCGTTCCTCTGCCTGGAGTCCAAAATGTACCGGATATGCACAATCGAGTCTCTCTCGTCAACGACGAAAATGATCTGATACCGTCCAACAATCAATTGGCGGTAGTCATCGGATGTGTTGCGCGTGCGAAACACCGGGCACCGAAGCGGCATCTTTTTCAGCGTATCAATTGCTTCATAAAGCGTAACCCTTAGCTTTCTTGCAGCGGAAACACTTACGTTTGCAACAAACCGAACATGAGCATACAACATTTGCGCGGCTTTATCCTGCATATCAATGGCATATATCTTCTGATCTTCGCTCATAGTACGGATGCCTCAACTTCATCGATGATGCGGTCAATCTCCGCAAAAACATCTTCGACGGGGGTATAGCGTTTGATTCCCGCCTTTTCCTCGGCCTCAACCCGAAGCAAGGCTTCCTCCACAAGGATTCGCTGCCGCTCTTCTTCCCATGCCTGAATGGACATGACAACCAGCTCTCCCTCGCCATTGTTGGTAAGAAAAACCGGCTTCCCTGTTTCAATACAGTAATCGGCTACTTTTCGATAGTTGTTTCGTATGGCTGCGGACGGTTTTATCATCATAATCCTAACGCCTCCGTTTCATAGCCTTATTATACTGCAATTCAGCTATCTCTTGCAACGGATTTGATTATTACAATTTTTCCAAAATCTCAAACCCCAGCCGCGCCGCCGCCCAGCCGGAGTGCACCAGCTTGTTTGTGGCAAACAACAATCCCCCGTTCGTGGCCATCGCCACGCCGTCGCCGGTGGCCGGGTCAAACCACATCTCGCTGTTCATGCCGTAGGCCACGCCCTGGTGACCCAATACCATCTCACGGCCCATCACCCGCGGGCAGTACGATACGCCCAGCCCGCGCCCTGCCCGGCCGGTCACCGAACCGCGGCCGTCTTGCAGGGCGCGCATTTCGTCCATAGCGGCGGGCGAGAGCACCCGCGCGCCGTCGATCGCCCCGTCCGAGCCCAACAGGCGCAGCAGCTTTGCCAGGTCGGGCATGGAGATCAGCAGGCGGCCGGGCGCGTGGACAAAATCCCGCTCCGGATCGGGGGGCGGCAACGGGGCTGCGGCCAGCGCGGGCGCGTCGTAGGCGACGCGCGGCGGCCGCGACGGGCCCGATACGAGAGAAACCCTGTACCCGGTGGCCAGCCGGCCGGAAAAGGGCTGCATGCGCTGGGGTAGAAAGCTGCCCGTGATGCCCAGGGGCTCAAACAAGGACGCTTGCAGCGCGTCGTCGAAGTGCGCGCCGGTCACCGCCCCCATCAGCGAGCCCACGATGCCCGAGGCGAAGTTGCTATAGTAAAAGGACTGCCCCGGCGCCACGGGCGCAAAGCAGCGCGCGGCATGGGGCGGCGAAAGCATCTGCCGGAGCGTCAGCGCGCCGGCAATGCCGGGCCCATTGTACACGGGGGCGTCGCGCAGGCCGGAGGTATGGGTCAGCAATTGCCGCAGGGTAAGGGGCACGTCGGGGAAGGCCGGGTTGCGCACCGGGTAACCGAGCACCGCGCCGATGTCGGCGTCCAGGGCCAGCAGGCCGCGCTCCACCAGCGCCATCGCGCCCATCGCGACGATGGTTTTAGACACCGACGCCACGCGAAACAGCGTATCGGCGGCCACGGGCACGCGGGGCTGCAAGCGCGCATCGCCGCAGGCAAAGGTAGCCAAGAGCGCACCGCGCCGCACCAGCGACACCGCGCCGCCCACCACCCGATGTTGGGCGAAAACCCGGTTGAACGCCCCCTGTATGGCTTCGCAAGCGCCCGGGGTCAACGCGCCCGGGCCGTCCAACGCCAGCCCGCGGGGCGCCCGGGGCAGCGTCCAGCGCAACAGGGAGAGCGCGCGGGCCTGGCCGAGGGGCAGGTTTTTCATGGGAGATCCTCCTATCGATCGACGCAAACAACAGTATAGCACATCCCCGCGAAACAAAATCTCACTAAACTTTCTGTTCAGTATTGCAGAAAGAAAATATTTCACGGCTGCAAGCACGCTCGAAAATCCGTTCGCTCGCCTTTGGGAAAGGATTGGAGACTCGCCTTCGCGTGCATGTGGCGCAGGGATACCGCACTGAAACCATATGCGGCCTAGAAAAAAACGCTTGACATCGCACCCGTTCTATGCTTTAATGGGTTTTGCTGACGCAAACAAAAAGTTTTGTACGACCAAACCGAGGGAGGTGGTTTGATGGAGCTAAACATCGGGGATAAAATCAAGAGCCTCCGGCTGCGCAACAACCTCACCCAAAAAGAGCTGGCCGACCGCTGCGAGCTTTCGAAAGGATTTATCTCCCAATTGGAGAGCAACCAAACGTCCCCCTCCCTGTCCACGTTGGAGGACATCCTGGTGACGGTGGGCTCCAGCTTCCGCGAATTCTTTGCCGGCGAAACCGCCGAGAAGCCCGTTTACCGCAAGGAAGACGTGTTCATCAAGGAGTTCCCCGAGAACGGCGCGGTAATCCACTGGCTGATCCCCAACGCGCAAAAGAAGGACATGGAGCCTATCTTGCTGGTGCTGGCGCCCGGCGGCCGCAGCGAGATCGACATGCCCCACGTGGGCGAGGAATTCGGCTATGTGCTGGCCGGCAACGTGCAGCTCACCGTGGGCGAGCGCACCTGGAAGGCCCGCAAGGGCGACAGCTTCTCCTTCACGCCCGACGCGCGGCATTGGCTGGAAAACACCGGAAAAACCGAAGCCAGCGTGCTCTGGGTGAGCACCCCGCCCACGTTTTAGTTGATAGTGGAGAGTGGAGAGTTGAAAGTGGGGTTGCGCTCAGGCGGTAGATAGTGCCGTTTCCTTTGTTTTTAGGCTCTGTTAGACAATAAGAATGATAAGCAGAATTTTAATTTTCCTAATTAGGGGAGGCTTGTTATGAAGTGCCCATATTGTGATGCCACAATGGAAAAAGGATTCATCCAAAGTTCTCGTAGGATTATCTGGTCAAATGAAAAGAAAGGGCTATTTATAGCTTGGCCAAATAAAAAAAGAGGTGAAGTATTTCTCAATACGTCAAGGGGAGCGTGGGGTGACTACATAGAATCTTATCTTTGCCGTAATTGCAGAAAACTCATTGCAAATTACGCAGTCGAATAAGCCTTTTCTGAGCAAAGCGATCTATCAATATTTTTGTCTTCCAGAGCCTATTTTTAACTCTCCACTCTCAACTTTCCACTCTCCACTATGGATAGGAGGCGTTCGCCGTGCAAGACCACCTGATCGTGCTCCAAGACCTGTGCATGGTGTTCAGCGATGGATACGAGGCCCTGAAGGGCATCAATTTATACATCGAGCAAAACGAGTTTTTAACGCTGCTGGGCCCCTCGGGCTGCGGCAAAACCACCACGCTGCGCATCGTGGGCGGGTTTGAGAAGCCCACGCTTGGCGACGTGCTGTACCGGGGCAAGAGCATCGTGGATCTGCCGCCCTACCGGCGCAACATCAACACGGTATTCCAGCGCTACGCGCTGTTTCCGCACATGAACGTGGCGCAAAACGTGTCCTTCGGGCCCGACATGCGCAAGGAGGACCGCAAGGAAACCGCCCGCCAGGTTGCCAAGATGCTGGAGCTGGTGAACCTTTCCGGGTTCGAGAAGCGGCCGGTGAGCTCCCTGTCCGGCGGGCAGCAGCAGCGGGTGGCCATCGCCCGGGCGCTGATCAACAAGCCCGACGTGCTGCTGCTCGACGAGCCGCTGGGCGCGCTGGACTTAAAGCTGCGCAAGGAGATGCAGGGCGAACTCAAGCGCATCCAGGTGGAGAGCGGCATCACCTTTCTGTACGTCACTCACGATCAGGAGGAGGCCCTCACCATGTCGGACACGGTGGTGGTGATGCGCGGCGGCGAGATTCAGCAGGTCGGCACCCCGCAAGACATCTACAACGAGCCGAAAAACGCCTTCGTGGCCGACTTTATCGGCGAGAGCAACATCTACGCCGGCACCATGGTAGCGGACAGGCGCGCGATCTTTTTGGGCAGCGAGTTTCCGTGCGTGGACACGGGCTTCGGCCAAAACGCGCCGGTGGACGTGGTGCTCCGGCCCGAGGACGTAAAGCTCAAGCCCGCGCAGGCCCAGATGAGCGGCGTGCCCCGGGGCAAAGTACTGTCCACGCTGTTCAAGGGCGTGCACTACGAGATGAGCGTGCAGGTGGGCGAGGACACGGTGCTCGTGCATTCCACCCATGCCCGGGAGCCGGGCGCGGAGGTGCTCATCACCGTGGCGCCTTCCGACATCCACATCATGCACAAGGACGCGCGGGCACATCGCGAAGAAAAAGACGAACAATTGTAGGGGCGCGCATCGCGCGTCCGCCCGCAGTGGCGATTATCAATCGCCCGCCCAACAGGGCCGCGGGCCGATGAGGGCATCGGCCCCTACAACGAAAAATATACCTCGTTCCCCATTTTCCATTTTCAACTTTCCATTTTCCATTCCGTGAAGGGGGGGTGATGTTGTGCGAAGCAGAGGACTGCTGCTTCCCTTTGGGCTGTGGCTGGCCATCTTTATACTGATCCCGCTGGGGCTGGTGGTGTACTACGGCCTCACGGTGGAAACGCCCGTGCCCTATACCCAAATCGAACGGGCCGACGGCTCCCCCGCCTACCGGTTGGAAGACGGAACCGTGGTGGAACATGAGCCTTTTGAAACCCAAACCAGTTTTTCGCTCAGCAACTTCCGCCGCCTGGCCGACGAGATGTACCTCAAGCTGCTGTGGCGCTCGCTCTACATCGCCCTCATCACCACGGCCATCTGCCTGCTGATCGGCTATCCCGTGTCGATGATCCTCACCAGCCGGGGTTTTACCAAGCACCGCAACCTGCTGCTGATGCTCATCATACTGCCCATGTGGATGAACTTTTTGCTGCGCACCTACGCGTGGATGTCGCTGCTGGAGAAGACCGGGCTGATCAACCAGCTGCTGGCGGCCCTGGGCCGCGAAAGGCCCATCATCTTCTTGGGCGAGGGCGCGGTGATACTGGGCATGGTGTACAACTTTTTGCCCTTCATGGTGCTGCCCCTGTACTCGGTGATGGAAAAGATCGACCACAGCCTGCTGGACGCCGCCGCCGACCTGGGCGCCAACCCGGGCAAGGCCT
>Ga0123353_10000684_pt1 | contig 41414 bp, 46 predicted proteins | sample TergutLab28metaG_3_FD_92763 | JGI IMG/M metagenome (GOLD analysis project Ga0123353, IMG submission 92763) | Labiotermes labralis P3 segment gut microbial communities from Petit-Saut dam, French Guiana - Lab288 P3 | ecosystem: Host-associated > Arthropoda: Insects > Digestive system > Gut ... | reverse complement strand
TCCGATCTCGCTGCGTTGGGGCCGCTCGACGTGCGATCCAGCATGCCTTCGCGTCCCCGCCTCGCCAGATCGGCGCGAAAGCCCGCTCGCTACGCCGCCGGATAAGGAGACATGCCCTAGCCGTGGGGCCCAGCCCGGGCGAGGAGGCGATGCGCGATGATGTCCGCATGGCAACGCGTCTGCTGCACGAGATGGTCTACGAAGCCCCTGCCGAGAGGGTCGCGGCGATGCTGTCCGACAGGGCCTTCCGCGAGGAGGTCTGCGAGGCGCAGAAGGCCGTCTCCCACGACGTGAGCATCGACGGCGACGTCGCGTCCAAGCAGGTGCGGATCGAGATGGTGCAGCCGACCGAGGGCGTGCCGTCGTTCGCGAAGAAGATCGTCGGCGACACCACCACGATCGTGCAGACCGAGTCGTGGTCGAGCCCGAGCCACGGCGACATCACGGTCACGATCCCCGGCAAGCCCGGCGACATGCGCGGCACCGCGGTCCTCGTCGAGGAGGACGGCGTCACGACCGAGACCGTCGACCTCGAGATCAAGGTCAAGATGCCGCTCGTCGGCGGCAAGCTCGAGGAGCTCATCGCCGGGCTGCTCAAGAGCGCCCTCAAGGCCGAGCAGCGCGTGGGCGTGGACTACCTCGCCCGCTGACCCGCTCGCTCAGTCGTCGGTACGCCGACGGCCGCGCGGCGCCCGCTCCCGGCTCGCCGACGACACGTCGACGAGCTCGTCGAGCGCCTCCCGGAGGCAGACGCCGAGCAGGTCGGCGTCCGGCACCCAATCGCGGTCGGCGGTGATGCCGTAGAACACCCCGCCGTCGTACGAGGTGACGGCGATGGTCAGCGGGTGGCCGGGCAGCAGCGGCGGCACCGGGTAGCTGCCGAGCATGCGGGCGCCGGCGGCGTACAGGGGCGACTGCGGGCCGGGGACGTTGGTGACCGAGATCTGGTAGCCGCGGCGCAGCTCCTGCGCGGCGACGCGGGAGCCGATCGCGTGGAACGTGGTCGGCGCGAAGCCCGCGACGCCCGCGAGGCGGTTGGCGGCGACGCTGCGGCCGGTCTCCTTGTGCGCCTGGAACGAGTAGGACACCTGGTGCAGCCGCACCACCGGGCTCGCCTCGCCGATGGGCAGGTCCACGAAGTGCGCGGCGATCTGGCTGCCGAGCGAGGTCGCCTCGAGCTCCTCGTCGATGACCGAGACCGGCACCAGCGCGCGCACCTGGCGCATGCCGCCCAGCGACTCCGCCCGCGTCATCAGCCACGCCCGCAGGCCGCCTGCGATCGTCGCCAGGATGACGTCGTTGACCGTGCCGCCGTGTGCCGCACGCACCGCCCGGTAGTCGTCGAGGCGGGTCTCGAGCGTGACGATCCGGCGCTGCTGTGAGAGCCCGCCGTTGATCGGGGTGCCGTGGTTGCCGCGCCGCCCGGCGACGGCGTTCAGGAAGGAGCGGGTACGACGCCCGCCCTGGTCGGCCATCCGCGCGAGCGCGCGCCCACGGGTGCGGACCGTGTCCAGCAGCACCTCCGGCGAGGTGACGGACTCCTCCAGCGCTCCCGCGATCAGCCGGGCCGGGTTCGGCGCGTTGCGCGGCTCCCACTCGTCGGCGTCGAGCTCACGCGGCTCCGGCGACGGGTCGAGCAGCAGCTGGCCGAGGTCGACGGTGTGGATCCCGTCGACCAGCGCCTGGTGGGTCTTGTAGAGCACTGCGACGCGGCCGCGCTCGAGGCCCTCGATGAAGTAGATCTCCCACAGCGGGCGGGTGCGGTCCAGCGGCCGGGAGACGATCCGCGCGACCAGGTCGAGGAGCTGGTGGGTGCTGCCTGGGCCGGGCAGCGCCGAGCGGCGCACGTGGAAGGAGAGGTCGAACCCCTCATCGTCGACCCACACCGGGTTGGCGAGGTGACCGGGGACGGTCACGAGCCGCTGGCGGTAGCGCGGCACGAACGCGAGACGCTCGGCGATCAGGCCGACCAGCCGGCGGTAGTCGAAGGGGTCGGCCCCCTCGCCCGGCTCGAAGATCTCGATCGTCGCGTTGTGGAGCGGCGTCTCCTTGGTCTCCTCGGTGAGGAAGGTCAGGTCGCGGCGTCGTACCCGATCGACCACGTGCACCTCCGAGTTCCGGTCACCTCAGGAGCCGTTCAGGCCCACATGAGATTCTGGCAGACCGATGCCAGCGGGCACGCGCCGCCTCGGCCCCTCGACCGAATCCGAAAGGCAGCAACTTGCGCACCTCGCTCAGCCCGGTGATCAGCGCGCACGGGTTCGGCGGCCAGGCCGACCTGCCCATCCCGCTCGGCCTCGCCATCTCGGGGTCCGTCGCGGCGCTGGTGCTCTCGTTCGCGGTGCTGCTGATGGCCTGGCGCAGCCCGCGCTACGCCTCTCCCGCGGGGCGGCCCGCTCCGCGCTGGCTCGACCGGGTCGCGGCGTCGCCCGCCTCGATGGTCGTGCTGCGGAGCGCCGGCGTGGTCGGGTTCGTCTACACCGTCGTGGTGGCCCTGTGGGGCAAGCCGGACCTCACCAACCCGTTCTTCGGGATCTTCTTCTGCTGGCTGTGGGTCGGCGTACCGATCGCGTCGTTCTTCTTCGGGCCCGTGTGGCGCGCGCTCAACCCGATGCGGACCATCACCGCCGGGCTGACCCGGCTGTCCGGCGGCGACCCGCGCGAGGGCATGTTCGACTACCCCGAGCGGCTCGGCTACTGGCCGGCCGCGCTCGGGCTGTTCGCGTTCGTGTGGCAGGAGCTGGTCTCCAGCGATCCCACCGACATGGGCGGCCTGCGGCTGTGGTGTGCGGTCTACATCGGCGTGATGCTCATCGGCGGGCTGCTGTTCGGCCACCGGTGGTTCGCCCGGGCCGACCCGTTCGAGGTCTACTCGACGCTCGTCGCGCACCTGTCGGTGTGGGCCAGGAAGGACGGCCGGCTCGTGATCCGCAGCCCGCTGGCCAACCTCGCCACCGTGCCGATGCACGCCGGCCTGGTCGGCGTCGTCGGCGTGCTCTTCGGCTCCACCGCCTTCGACTCCTTCAAGGAGTCGAACCCCTGGGTGCGGATGATCCAGGTCGCCCCGATCACCGGCTACACGATCGACAACCTGGGCCTGATCCTGTTCTGCTGCGCGGCCGGTGGGCTGCTGGCGCTCGCCGCGATGCTCACGCCCAGCACCGGGATCCCCCGGCCCCGGCTCCCCCGGTTCTTCGCGCACACGGTCACGCCGATCATCGCGGCCTACATCCTGGCGCACTACCTGACCTTCACCATCGACACCGGGATCCAGACGCTCGCGCGCGCCAGCGATCCGTTCGGCAAGGGCTGGAACATCCTCGGCACGGCCGGCTTCAACTCGAACTACTGGTTCTCCTATCACCCGACCCTGCTCGCCAGCCTCAAGGTGGTGGCGGTCGTGATCGGCCACGTCACCGCGGCGGCGGCCGCCCACGACCGATCGCTGGAGGTCCTGCCGAGGCGCCTGCACCTCGTGGGCCAGCTGCCGATACTGATCGTGCAGGTGGTCTTCACCGCCGGCGGCCTCTACCTGCTGTTCAGCAGCTGACCCTCAGCGCCGGGCGACGGCCGGGCTGCCGGCCATCGCGTCCAGCAGTGCGGCATGGCCGCGGCTCAGCGCGGAGTCGCCCGACTCGGCCAGCGACCGGCCCGCGACGAGCGCCCGGTCGACCGCCGGTTGGTCCTCGGGCAGGAAGTGCACCCCGTCGTCGGCGCCGAAGCCGGCGAGCATCGAGGTGACGTCGGACTCGCGCCAGCCGAGGGTCGGGCGCATGCGGTTGACGACCACCCGGACCGCCGGCCGGACGCCGGCCTCGGCCAGGTGGTCGTGGATGTCGCGCAGCGCCCGTGCCAGACGCGCGAGCCCGACCGGGTCCGCCGAGCCGACCACGACGACCTCGTCGGCCAGACCCAGCGCCTCGTGGGTGAGCCCGTTGCGCTCGGGGCGTGCAGCGGGGTCGGCGTACGGGTCGGTCTCGAGGCTGAAGCCCGTGTCGACGACCACCTGCGAGCCGGCCCGGGCACGGGTCACCAGGTCGCCGAGCGTGCCGGGGCGCACCTCCCGCCAGCGATCGGGCCGGGGCAGGCCCGTCACGAGGTGGAGCCGGTCGGAGAGCCGGCGGGGCACCTCGGCGTACCGCTCGGCGAGGGTGCCGGCGGCGGACAGCCGCGCCGCTGCCAGCAGGCCCGAGACCTGGTCGAGGACGCCGAGGTGCTGGGCCACCGCGCCGCCGTACGGATCGGCGTCGACGAGGACCGTGCTCAGGCCCCGGCGGGCCAGCTCGGCGGCCAGGCCGACCGCGGTCGTCGTACGGCCCGGAGCGCCGTTGGCGCCCCACACGACGACCACCCGCCCGGCGACCGGGGCCACGGGTGAGGGACGGGCCGGCTCCTCGGGCAGCTCCACCCGGGTCGGCCGCGTCCCCGGGGTCTGGCGCAGCGCGGCCGGCAGCTCCTCGATCCGGTCGGACGCGACCAGTGCCTCCAGGCCGATGCGCGCAGCACGCGAGCGGGTGGTTTCGACGTCGTGCGTGATCGCGACGAGACGTACGCCGTGCTCGGCGAGCCTGTCGACGACACCTCGGTCGAGGCCTGGCACCTCCGACCCGACGACCGCCACGTCGGCCTGGCCGGTGCTGGCCGTCGCGAGGAGGTCGTCGACGTCGACACAGCGCTTGAGCAGGACGAGACCGGGCTCGCTCGCGAGGGCCGCCAGCGCTCGCGGCTCCCAGCCCGCGCCGGACTCGACGACGATGACGACCAGCGGCGCGGCCATCAGCGCACGTCGAGGTTGATCACGGGGTCCTGCATCGCGGCGCGGCGGCGCTCGAAGCGCTGGACCTGCCCGGTCGGCACCGCGAGGACGACCTGCCGGAAGCCCGAGGTCGCGTACGTCTCGTCGTACGACGGCGCGGCGAGGACGGTCACGCCGGACAGGACCCGGCCATCGGGGCCCCCGCCGTCGCCCTGGTCGTCGAGGTAGACGTCGACCACCGAGCCGGCGTGGACGTCCGGGTCGACCCGGCCGGGGTCGACCTCCACCGAGACCCGCTCGGTGTCGGCCTCGCCGGCCCGGCGCACGGCCGACCGGGCGAGCAGCTCGCCGGCTCCGATCGTGCGTCCGAGGACCAGGCCGCCGGGAAGCGCCTGGTCGGCCACGTAGTAGAGATCGAGGTCGGAGGCGTCACCGAACCGCACCCGTCGTACGACGAGGTCTGCGGGGTGCACGCGGCTGCCGGCACCGATCTCGTGGGCGACCGCCCACACCCTCACGGTGTCGTCGGCGCCGGCCAGCAGTCGTGCGCCGGCGAGCACCGATGCCGTCACCAGGACGACGCCGATCCACAGGCGAGGGTCGCGCCACCCCGGCCTGCCGACGCGCTGGGCCGGTGGCGAGGACGGCGCCGGAGGACTCCCGAGATCCGCGGACACCGGCTCATCATGCGCCGCCGGAGCCGGATCCGTCACCCCGCAATCCACAGACCCGTCGCGGCGGTGTCCCTCCTGGGGGCGCCTGGTGGGAGCATGGGCGCATGGCCGGCACCCCTCGCTTCCTCACCCTCGCCGACGTGGCCGACGTGCTGAACACCTCGAGTGCGCAGGTCTACGCGCTCGTGCGGCGGGGCGACCTCCCGGCGATCAAGATCGGCGGTCGGGGCCAGTGGCGGGTCGAGAGCGACAAGCTCGAGGAGTACATCGCGCGGATGTACACCGAGGCCCAGCAGTTCGTCGCCGACCACCCCTTCGTCGACAGCGACGCCGACGCGGAGGTGTGAGTCGGCGGTTGCGTCGATGCGGGATCCGGTGCAACCTCACATCCTCGGTAGACGTTCCCATCCTCGACGGACCGAGAAGAGGAGACAGCGATGAGTGCACGACCCAACCGGGCCGAGGTTCAGAGCCGCTCGACCTGGAGCCTCTACCGCGACGTGGTCTGGGGCTACTTCATCGTCTACGTGGTCGCCGGCCTCGTACTCCGGGGCCGGGTGGACCGCGACGACGGTGGGCTGATCGTCCCCCTGGGCCTGCTGAGCGGTGCGGTGCTCGTGACCGAGTGGCGGGGTTGGGACCGGTCCCGCAGGGTGCGCTCGACCCTCGTCGTGATCGCGGTGGTCGGTGCCCTGGCCATCGTGGTCGCCGAAGCCGTCATCGGCTGAGACGGCCCGCCGGCAGGGTCAGCCGACCTCGCTCCCGAGCGTGACCTTGATGGTCCTCTGCGAGCCGCCGCGCTGCACGGTGAGGCTGATCGTGTCGCCGGGCTGGTAGGTCCGGATCGCGACGATCAGCCCGATGCCGTCGCTGACGAGCTCACCGTTGACGTGGGTGACCACGTCACCCTTCTCCAGGCCCCCCGACTCGGCGGGGCTGCCCTTGACGATCGAGCTGATGTGCGCGCCGTCGGAGGGCATGTTGCCGCCCGTCTCGACCTTCGCCCCGATCACGGGGTACTCCGCCTTGCCGCTGCGCAGGATCTGGTCGGCGGTGACCCGCACCTGCTCGACCGGGATCGCGAAGCCGACACCGATGTTGCCGGCCGTGCCCGCGGTCGTGCCGCCGCCGTTGGTGGCGATCGCGGAGTTGACCCCGATCACCTGCCCGCGCAGGTTGACGAGCGGACCGCCCGAATTGCCGGGGTTGATCGCGGCATCGGTCTGGATCGCGTCGATGAAGGACTGGTCGTCCTGGCTCTCGCTGGTCGAGACCGGGCGGTTGAGCGCGCTGACGATGCCGGAGGTCACGGTGGCGTCGAGACCCAGCGGGGAGCCGATCGCGACGACCGGGTCGCCGACGCGCATCGCCTTGGAGGCACCGAGCGCGGCGGGCTTCTCCCTGGGGGCGTTCTTCACGTAGAGGACGGCGAGGTCGTAGACGCTGCTGCGTCCGACGACGGTGGCCTTGTAGCTGCGCCCACCCTGGTAGACGACCGTGATCGGCCCGTTGTCCTGGGCGGCCTCCTTCACCACGTGGTTGTTGGTGATGATGTGGCCCTGCTTGTCGAGGATGAAGCCGGAGCCGGTCGCCCCGTTGGCCTGACCGCCGTACTCGGCCTGGATCTGGACGGTGCTCGGGATGACGGCCTGCGCCACCGCGGCCACCGATCCGCCGTTCTTCAGCGGCGGCAGCGGCTGGAGGTCCACGCCGCTGAGGCCGTCGGCCACCTTGCCGCTGCTGCTGGAGATGTGGTCGCGGATCGTGGAGCCGAGGAATCCGCCGACCAGGCCCAGCACGAGCGCCAGTACGACGATCGCGGGCCCGCCCCAGCGGCGCTCGCGGCGGGGGCCAGGCGGCGGGGGCGGGTAGCCGCCGCCGACGGTGAGGTGCTGGGTCGGCGTGGGAGGCGGGGCTGACGCGGACGCGTCCTGCTCGGCCGGCGGCTCGGCCGGCGGCGCGCCCGGCTGGTCGCCCGGCGGCACGACCGGCTGCCCGGCTGAGGGCGACGCCTCGGAAGCCGGCGCGGGCTCGGAAGCCGGCGCGGGCTCGGGAGCCTGCCCAGGCTCCGCTGCGGGCGCGGCGTGCCGCGGCGCGCTCGGCGGCGGGGTCAGCGGCTCGGCCTCGGGCGACGGGGGCGCCCACGGGGATGGCGCGGCCGTCCGGGGCGCGTCGGGGAGGATCGGCTGGGTCTCCTCGTCCGGGTTCTGCTCGTCGCTCACGCGACCATCATTGCCGATCGGTCCCAGCAGCCGACGGGGCGTCCGCTCACGGGATGCGGTGGACGACGACCTGGACCAGGCCGGGCAGGTCGGCCGGGGTGGTCGGCCGTGCTCCGCGCGGACCCACCCGATCGGCGGCCGGGTCGGACGCGGGCGACGGCACCGACGAGCCGATCTGGGAGACCGGCGGCCTGGCTCCGCCCGACCCCGGGGCCAGGCCGAGGGCCAGAACGCCCAGGAGGGCGACGCCGACCGCACCGCCTCCGACGACGGCGGCCCCGACGCCGATGTGTCGCTGGGTGCGGCCTCCGGCGGGTGCGAGGAAGCAGTCGCCCGGCGTCAGGTTGAGCAGCGAGCCCTTGAGGTCCGAGGAGGCGGGGACGTCGTGCTCGCCGGTGCGGGCGAGCCGGGTCTTGATCCAGCCCTCGCGCTCGACGAGGCCGCGGCAGGTCGTGCAGCCGTAGACGTGCGCCCACGCCTCGTCGGCCTCCTGCTGGGAGAGCTGGCCGTCGAGCAGCGCGCTCACCCGCGGCCCGAGGTGGCCCATCATGCGCCGGCCACCTGGGGCAGCGGACCGGCGTACCGGGTGCGGCCCTCGGCGGGCGCGCGGTGCGCCAGCGCCGAGCGGAGCAGCGCCCGGCCACGGTGGATGCGCGACCGGACCGTGCCGATCTTCGCGCCGAGGATCTCGGCGATCTCCTCGTAGCTCAGGCCCTCGATGTCGCACAGGACGACGGCGGCGCGGAAGTCCGGCGGGAGCGCCGCGAGCGCGGCCTCGACGTCGTCGTCGAAGGTGCCGTCGGCGTACGCCGTGTCGGGCGCGGCCGTCGGGCTCGCCAGGCGTGCCGCGCGCTCGTCGGAGAGCGCGTCGAAGCGGATCCGCTGCTTGCGGCGGGCCTGGTCGAGGAAGAGGTTCGTGGTGATGCGGTGCAGCCAGCCCTCGAAGGTGCCGGGTGTGTAGGTGTGCAGCGATCGGAAGACGCGGACGAAGACCTCCTGGGTGAGGTCCTCGGCGTCGTGACGGTTGCCGGTCAGGCGCAGGGCCAGGCGGAAGACACGATCGGAGTGCTCCTCGACGATCGACTGCCAGGTGGCCCGGTCGGCGCCTGCCTCGGGCTCGTTGCGCCCCTCCGGCTCCGCCGACGCCGTCATGGCCACCCTCTTCCGCTTGCGCGCGACCAAGCCGATCGCTCCCCTCCGACGCTAGAAGTGGTGTCTGAGACTTCCCTGTGACCAGGCTCAACGAACGAGAAGGGTTCGTTGTTCCCCCGTCGCTCCCGCGGATCGACGCCCGGCGGCCCTAGGGTAGGTCGCGTGGCCGTCACCGCGATGAACCAGACCAGCTGGACCTACGCCGAGAACTACGTGGACGAGGACGAGGTCCTCGCCGCCGCTCGCGCGCGAGCCGACGAGGTCGGCGTCAGCGCCATCGGCTCGGGCGGAGGCGCCGCCCTGCGCTTCCTGACCGCCGTCCTCGAGGCGCGTGCCGTCGTCGAGATCGGCACCGGCACCGGCGTCTCCGGGCTGTGGATGCTGCGCGGCATGCGGCCCGACGGCGTGCTGACCACCGTCGACGTCGAGGCCGAGCACCAGCGCCTCGCCCGCGAGACGTTCAAGGAGGGCGGCATCCCGGTCCAGCGCGTCCGCACCATTGCCGGCTCCGCCCTCGACGTGCTCCCCCGCCTCACCGACGGCCACTACGACCTCGTCTTCGCCGACGGCGACAAGCGTGAGTACGCCGCCTACCTCGCCGAGGCCATGCGCCTGCTGCGACCCGGCGGCGTGGTGGCGTTCGACAACGCGCTGTGGCACGACAAGGTCGCCGACCCGTCCCAGCGCGACGAGCAGACCGTGGCGATCCGCGACCTCGTCCAGCAGGTCGCCGAGACCGAGGGTCTCGTGCCGGCGCTGCTGCCGGTCGGCGACGGGCTGCTGGTGGCCAAGAAGGTGTGGTTCCCGGCGGCGGACTGAGCGACGCGCAGGAATCCCCGGCTCACCGGGGATTCCTGCACTTCCAGGGCATTGCGACAGGGTGGAAGTGCGGTCACCGGCGAGGGCTGGCGGGTGGGCCGGAGTGACTATTCCGCCCGCGGCGCCGAGGCGAAGCCGCTCGCGCCCTGGGCGATGCCGACGACCTCGCACGGCTCGATCAGGACAGGCGGGCTGCCGACGACGCCGGAGACCGGCGACTCGGCGGCGCCGGCCGTGAACGTGGTCTGGAACGCCTCGCGCGCGGCTTCGTCGGCGAAGACGTAGGAGCCCTCGAACCACTCGCCCGGCGACATCCGCCAGGTCTTGTAGGACAGGCCTTCCAAGCCCTCGAACCGGGCGTGCGAGGAGTCGGCGACGTAGTCGCGCAGCCGCTGCTCGACACCGTCGCCCGCGCCGGTCAGCGCCCAGCGCACCGTGAGTCCACGCATCTCAGGCCTCCTGCCCGATCCCGGCGAGCGGCTCGGGCGTTCCGAGCCAGGTCAGGAGCAGGCGCGAGCCGAAGCCGGAGGGGCCGGCGGTCCACTCGTGCCAGTCCTTCTCGACGTCGCCGACCGAGGCGATGTCGAGGTGCGCCCACGGGACGTCGCCCACGAAGTGGCGCAGGAACAGCGCGGCCGTGATCGAGCCGGGGCCGGGTGGGTCGTTGCGCGCGTCGGCGATCTTGGAGGCGAGGGAGTCCTCGTAGCCGGCGTACAGGGGGAGGCGCCAGAGCGGCTCACCCGCGTCGTCGCCGGCATCGGTCAGCCGGGAGGCGAGGACGTCGTCGGTCGCGAAGATGCCGCCGACCTGCTGGCCCAGGGCGACCTTGACCGCGCCGGTCAGCGTCGCGACGTCGACTATGGCGGCGGGGGCGACCTCGGCGACGGCGTACGCGAGGGCGTCGGCGAGGACGAGGCGGCCCTCGGCGTCGGTGTTGCCGACCTCGCTGGTGCGTCCGCCCCAGTGGCTGATCACGTCGCCCGGGCGCAGCGCGTCGCCGGAGATGACGTTCTCGGCCGCCGCGACCAGGCCGACGACACGCACCGGGCAGTCGACGTCGGCAAGCGCCGCCATGGTGGCGAGCACGACGGCTCCACCGGTCATGTCGCGCTTCATCGTGGCCATGCTCGCGCCTGGCTTGATGTTGAGGCCGCCGCTGTCGAAGGTGATGCCCTTGCCGACCAGGACGACCGTGGGGAGCTTCTTGGCCGCACGGGCGGAGATGCCGTGCGGGGTGTAGTCGAGGCGGATCATCCGCGGCGGGGTGGCCGAGGCCCGTCCGACCGCGGCGATGCCGCCGAACCCCTGCTCGACCAGCGCCCGCTCGTCCCAGACGCGCACGTCGAGATCTGCGTCGGCGGCGATCCGCTCGGCCTGCTCGGCGAGCCAGGCGGGGTTCTTGAGGTTGGAGGGCACCGTGGCCAGCATCCGCGAGCGCCAGCCGGCGCCGCCGAGGGCGACCGCCCGCTCGAGCAGCGCCCGGTCGGCCGGACCGCCCTGCGTGGCGATCACGACACGCTCGACGGGACGACGCTCGGGGCCCGATGACCGCCAGTGGAAGCCGAAGGAGCCGAGCGTCATGCCGACGACGAACGCGCCGACCGCGGCGTCCACGTCGCCCGCCGCGTCGCCCGCCGCGTCGTCGGCGGCGACGTCGGGCACCGAGGTGACGACGGCGGCACGGTCACGACAGGCACGCGCCAGCGCGGCACCAGCGCGGCGCAGGTCCGTCGGCCTCGCGGCCCCCACCCCCACGAGCACGACGACGCGGAGGTCGGCGTACGCATCGGCGGCGGCGAGCGCGGGGATCTCGGTGGTCTCGCCGACGGCACCGGTCAGGCGATGGGCCTCGGCCGCGGCGAGCAGGTCGAGCCCGAGCGCCTCCCCGAGCTCGGCGGCACCGGGACCGAGGAGGATCTCGCCGTCACCGGCGGGCAGCACCGGGACGGCCGCGACGTCCACGCCGCGGACGCCCGCGAGAACGCCGAGGTGATCGGCGCTGAGCGCGAACTCCGGCGGCGAGACCTGGGCAGGCAGGGTGGGTGCCGTCACCCGACCACGTTCTTGAGAGCGTCGCCCAGCGCGCCGGCCTCCTCGGCGTTCAGCTCGACGACAAGTCGGCCACCACCCTCGAGTGGGACGCGCATGACGATGCCGCGACCTTCCTTGGTGACCTCGAGCGGACCGTCTCCGGTCCGAGGCTTCATCGCCGCCATGCGGCACCCCTTCTTCTCACAAGCTGGTGGGCACGTCTGCGCCGCCGAAAGGTTGGGCGCCCCACCATTATCGCCTATGCGTGTTCTGCGGCACAGCCGAAGGGGCTCACTCGTCGGTGACGGCGTCCTCCGGGATGCCTGCGGGCTCGTCGGCCACCGTCTCGTCGACCGTCTCGTCGGCCGTCTCGTCCCCGACCTCGGGCTCCGCGGTGGGCGAGATCTCGGGAGCGACGTCCGGCGACGGCTCCGGCGGCGGCGCCATCTCTCGAGCCAGTCGCTGCAGCAGCGCGTCGACCTCGGACATCCGGTAGCCGCGAACCGCCAGCGGGAAGCGGACCTTGGCGAGGTCCTCGGCGAGGATCCGGCGATCGGCCGGTACGACGGAGTCGGGGCGGTCGTCGTACGCCCGGCGCATCGGCTCGCCGCGGCCGGTGGCGAGCATGGCGACGACGCCCATGGCCAGCACGATCAGGATCGCGAAGACCCACATCATCGGCGCGGACACCTCCCGCTCACGCGTGTCCGTCGCGGGCGGCCACCATCAGCGCGACGGCCTCGTCGACGTCGTCGGTCACGGTCAGCATGTCGATGTCGGACTGCTTGATCCGGCCGTCGGACAGCATGCTGCCCTTCATCCAGTCGAGCAGGCCGCTCCAGTAGTCGACGCCGAGCAGGACGATCGGGAACTGGGTGACCTTCTTGGTCTGCACCAGCGTCATGGCCTCGAAGAGCTCGTCGAGGGTGCCGACGCCGCCGGGCAGGACGACGTAGCCCTGGGAGTACTTCACGAACATGGTCTTGCGGACGAAGAAGTAGCGGAAGTCCAGGCCGAAGGTGACGTAGGGGTTCAAGCTCGCCTCGAAGGGCAGCTCGATCCCCAGACCGAGGCTGTGGCCGCCCGCCTCGGCGGCGCCCTTGTTGGCGGCCTCCATCGCACCCGGTCCGCCGCCGGTGATGACGGTGAAGCCGGCGTCGGCCAGCGCCGCGCCGATCTTGACCCCGAGCTGGTATCCCGGGTGCTCGGGAGCGAGCCGGGCCGAGCCGAAGATCGAGATCGCCGGACCGACCTCGGCCAGGTCGTTGAAGCCCTCGACGAACTCCGCCTGGATCTTCAGCACCCGCCACGGATCGGTGTGCACCCAGTCGGCATCGCCGCGACTGTCGAGCAGCCGCTGGTCGGAGGTGCTGCCCGGCACGGTGGCCTTCCCGGGCCGGGGGCCGGGCTTGGATCGACGGGTCATCGAGGAGCCTCCTGCTGGTCTGCTGGTTCGGTCGAGGTGAGCCAAGCACGAAGGCCCTGCTCGCACTGGCGGATCCGAGAGATCAGCACCTTCTCGTCCCGCTTGTGGGCGAAGGAGGCATCGCCGGGGCCGTAGTTGACCGCCGGGATGCCGAGCGCGCTGAAGCGGGCGACGTCGGTCCAGCCGAACTTCGGGCTGACCGGGGTGCCGACCGCCGCGAGGAACTCCCTCGCGGCCGGGCGTTCGAGGCCGGGCAGCGCACCGGGCGAGGTGTCGGTGACGGTGATGTCGTAGCCGGGGAAGACCTCGTGCACGTGCGCGAGCGCCTGCTCCTCGCTGAGGTCAGGGGCGAAGCGGTAGTTGACCGTCACGACGCACTCGTCGGGGATCACGTTGCCGGCGACTCCGCCGGAGATCGCCACCGCGTTGAGGCCCTCTCGGTACTCCAGGCCATCGATGACCGGTCGCCGCGGCTCGTACGACGCCAGCGTGGCGAGGATCGGCGCGGCGGCGTGGATGGCGTTGCTGCCGGTCCAGGAGCGCGCGGAGTGGGCCCGCTCCCCCGTCGTACGGATCTCGACGCGGAGCGTGCCCTGGCAGCCGGCCTCCACCTCGGCCCGCGAGGACTCCATCAGGATCGCGAAGTCGGCCTCGAGCAGCTCGGGGTGGGAGGCGGCCAGCTTGCCGAGCCCGTTGTGGATCGCCGCGATCTCCTCGGCGTCGTACAGGACGTAGGTGAGGTCGCGGTTGGGCTCGGTCAGCTCGGCGGCGAGCTTGATGATGACCGCGTCGCCGCCCTTCATGTCGGTGGCGCCGAGGCCGTGGAGGTACTCGCCGTCGTTGCGGCTCGGGAGGTTGTCGTTGACCGGGACCGTGTCGAGGTGGCCGGCCAGGATCACGCGTTCGGCGCGACCGAGATCGGTGCGCGCGACGATGGTGTTGCCGAAGCGCTGGACGGTGAGGTGGTCGCGGCCGGTCAGCGCACGCTCGACCAGGTCGGCGATCCGCTGCTCGCCGAGGCTCACCGACTCGATGTCGACGAGCTGCTCGGTCAGGGAGACGACATCGGTCAGGTCGAGCGGGTCCACGGGTCCAGTCAAGCAGCACTAGTAAGTAGAACGTGTTCTAGTTAGGGTGCAGCCATGCGCAACGGCATCGTGCTCTTCACCTCCGACCGCGGCATCGCGCCCGCCACCCTCGCGAAGGCGGCGGAGGAGCGCGGCTTCGACACGATCTACGTGCCCGAGCACACCCACATCCCGGTACGCCGCGACGCGCTCCACCCCACCGGCGGCGAGGACCTGCCCGACGACCGCTACCTCCGCACGCTGGATCCCTGGGTGACGCTGGCGACCTGCGCCGCGGTGACGTCGCGGATCGGCCTGTCGACCGCCGTCGCCCTGCCGGTGGAGTCGGACCCGATCACGCTTGCCAAGACGATCGCGACGCTAGACCACCTGTCCGGAGGCCGCGTGTCCATCGGCGCCGGCTTCGGCTGGAACACCGACGAGCTCGCCGATCACCACGTCCCCGCCGGGAGGCGCCGCACCGTGCTCAAGGAGTACCTCGAGGCGATGCGGTCGCTGTGGACCGAGGAGGAGGCGTCGTACGACGGCGAGTTCGTGAGCTTCGGCCCCAGCTGGGCCTACCCCAAGCCGCCGCAGGGCCGCATCCCCGTCGTCATCGGCGCGGGCGGCGGCCCCAAGACGCTGCGGTGGATCGCGTCGTACGCCGACGGCTGGATGACGACGCCCATCGAGACCGACATCGCCGCCAAGACCGAGGCCCTGCGCAAGGAGTGGGCCGATGCGGGCCGTGACGGCGACCCCGACGTCCGCATCCTCGTCGCGAAGAAGCCGACGACCGAGGACCTCGCCGACTGGACCGCCGCCCGGGCCACCGAGCTGATCTGGGGTGTGCCGGATGCCGACGAGACGGCCGTGCTCGCCTACCTCGACAAGCTCGCGGGCCGCCTGGGGCTCGCCTGAGCCGCTCGACCTCGGCCCGGATTCCGCCGGTTCCTCGCGTCGCGAGCGTCACCAGACGGGTGTGACCGCCAGGGCCACTTCGTTCAGACCCGGGCGCGACGGCGGACTGGTTGCACCATCGAGCGACCGCAACGCAGCGAGCGCGCCCGTGTGGTGGCGCGCAGTAGCGAGGGGTCGGTGGATCTGGCGCCTCAGGTGCCGAGCGGCCGGTTCGCGACGTCTGGAAGTCGCGGCATGAAGGGCGCGCCAGCTCGCAGGACGGACTCCGCGACCTCGCCCGTGATCGACGCGCGGTGGGTCAGCAGCGTCGAGATCGTGGTCAGCCACTGTTGGAGGACCGTCGCCGGCGCGCCCGCGTAGCTGAGCGCGACGAGCAGCCGACTTGCCGTCGCCTTGGACACGACGGCCAGCACCGGCGGGAACATCGCGGCGCTGCGGCAACCCATCGATGCCAACGATCCCCGTGCGTCGAGGGTCGTGTCGTCGTCCTGAACCGCCCATGCGCAGGCCGCGGCGACGGTGTTGCGAGCACCCGACTGCTCGACCAGCCTCACGACCGCGGCGACGACGTGCGGCGACGCCTGCCACCTCGCGTCGGGCGGGACACCAGGGGTCTCGAGAGCGACCGACATCGGCCCGATGCCTTCGACGACCATGTCCGGAGCCAGCTGGTCCGCGACCGCGACGGTCGCCAGATGGCTCGTCACCACAGCGCTCAGCATGGCGATGAGCCGCTGCGGTGGAAACGGCTCCTCGCCGTCCTCGCCGTCCGCCCAAGCCAGGGCCGGGGGCGCTGATCTGGCGCTTTTCGCGACGCAGCTTGATCCGCCAGACTGAGCATCTCTGCGCCTGTGACAGTTTCACCGGCCGGCCGGTGAAACTGTCACTGGGACGACGAACCTTTCTCGTCCAGGTGAGAGATCCACCGGCCGGCCGGTGAAACTGTCACGGCCGGTCGACCCGGATCCCCGCCTCCTCACCGTCACCCACGCTGACCGGGGTGCCCATGACATCGCCGGGTACGACGGCGTACGACGTCGCGAGGGTCTCGTCGGCGATGAGGCGCTCGTGGGTGCGGGCGGCGGAGAGCACGGCGGCGGAGCCGGTGATCGTCAGCGAGATGCGGTCGGTGACTTCGAGGCCGGTGTCCTTGCGCTCCTGCTGGATCGCGCGGACGAGGTCGCGGGCGAGACCCTCCTCGGCGAGGTCGGGGGTGACGACGGTGTCGAGCACGACGAATCCGCCGGTGGGCAGCATGCCGACCGCGACGTCGTCCGAGGCGGCGCCGGCGACGGTCTCGAGGGTGTACTCGCCCTCGACCAGCGCGAGGCCGCCCGCGACGACGGCACCGGAGGCGTCCACGGTCCAGTCACCGGCCTTGGAGCCCTTGATCGCGAGCTGCACGTCGCGGCCCAGGCGCGGGCCGGCTGCCCGCGCGTTGACGGTCAGCTTCTGCTCGACGCCGTAGCCGGCGGCCTCGTCGGACCCGGCCGTGACGAGGCGGACCGACTTCACGTTGATCTCGTCGGCGACGATGTCGGCGAAGTCCGAGAGCGCGGCCGGGTCGTCGACGACCACGGTCAGCGTGGCCAGCGGCAGCCGGTTGCGCAGCCGCGCGGCCTTGCGCAGCGCGGAGGTCGACGAGCACACCGCGCGCACCTCGTCCATCGCCGCGACCAGCGCGTCGTCCTGCGGCAGCGCCGAGACGTCGGGCCAGTCGGCGAGGTGCACCGAGCGGTCGCCGGTCAGGCCGCGCCAGATCTCCTCGCTCACGAGCGGGAGCAGCGGCGCGACGGCGCGGCAGACCACGTCGAGCACCGCGGCCAGCGTCTCGAACGCCTCGGCCTTGCCCTCCCAGAACCGCTCGCGGGAGCGGCGGACGTACCAGTTGGTCAGCACGTCGATGAACGTCCGCGTGGTGTCGCACGCGTCGGCGACGGCGTAGTCGTCGAGCTCGACGGTCATCTGCTCGACGTACTGGCGGGTCTTGGCGAGCAGGTAGCGGTCGAGCGGGTCGGTCGAGTCGGTACGACGCTCGGCGGTGTAGCCCTCGGCGTTGGCGTAGAGCGCGAAGAAGTACCAGGTGTTCCAGAGCGGGATCATCACCTGGCGCACGGCGTCGCGGATGCCCTGCTCGGTGACGACCAGGTTGCCGCCGCGCAGGATCGGGCTCGCCATCAGGAACCAGCGCATCGCGTCGGCGCCGTCGCGCTCGAAGACCTCGGAGACGTCGGGGTAGTTGCGCAGCGACTTCGACATCTTGTTGCCGTCGGAGCCGAGCACGATGCCGTGGCTGATGCAGGACTGGAACGCCGGTTTGTCGAACAGCGCGGTCGCCAGGATGTGCAGCGTGTAGAACCAGCCACGGGTCTGGCCGATGTACTCGACGATGAAGTCGGCCGGGAAGTGGTTCTCGAACCACTCCTTGTTCTCGAACGGGTAGTGGACCTGCCCGTAGGACATCGACCCCGAGTCGAACCACACGTCGAGCACGTCGCTCACCCGCCGCATCGTCGAGCGACCGGTCGGGTCGTCGGGGTTGGGCCGGGCCAGGTCGTCGACCCACGGCCGGTGCAGGTCCGGCTCGCCCTCGGCGTTGAGCGGAAGCCGGCCGAAGTCGCGCTCGATCTCATCGAAGGAGCCGTACACGTCGACGCGGGGGTACGCCGGGTCGTCGGACTTCCACACCGGCACCGGGCTGCCCCAGAACCGGTTGCGGGTGATCGACCAGTCGCGGGCGTTGGCCAGCCACTTGCCGAACTGGCCGTCCTTGATGTGCTCGGGCACCCAGCGGATCTGCTGGTTGAGCTCGCCCATCCGGTCCTTGAGCTTGGTGACCTCGACGAACCAGGACTCCACGCCCTTGTAGATCAGCGGCTGCCGGCAGCGCCAGCAGTGCGGGTAGGAGTGGTCGTAGGTCTCACGGCGGAGCAGGACCGTGCCGGGCGTGACCGCGCCGCCGGCGCTCTTGAGGTGGTCGATGATCTGCAGGTTGGCGTCGAAGACCTGCATGCCGGCGTACTCGGTGACGGGCGCGGTGAAGCGGCCGTCCTTGCCGACCGGCATGACCGGGGCGATTCCCTCGCGGTCGGTGATCTCCTTGTCGACCTCACCGAAGGCGCCGGCGGAGTGGACCAGGCCGGTACCGGAGTCGGTCGTGACCGCCTCGTCGGCGGCGACGACGCGGAACGCCTTGTCGTGGCCCGCGTAGTAGGAGAACGGCGGCGCGTAGGTCAGGGCGAGCAGGTCCGTGCCCTTGCCGCGCCACACCACGGTGGGCTCCTCGCCCAGCTCGCGGGAGTACGACGACAGCCGTGCCTCGGCCAGGACGTAGCGGACCGAGTAGTCCTCGACCATGACGTAGTCGATGTCGGAGCCGACCATGACGGCCAGGTTGCTCGGCAGCGTCCACGGCGTGGTGGTCCAGATCAGCAGCTTCGCGCCGGCGAAGTCACCGGGCGTGGTCACCTCGAAGCCCACCGTGACCGCGGGATCCTGACGCATCTTGTAGACGTCGTCGTCCATCCGCAGCTCGTGGTTGGACAGCGGGGTCTCGTCCTGCCAGCAGTAGGGCAGGACGCGGAAGCCCTCGTAGACCAGGCCCTTGTCGTAGAGGCCCTTGAACGCCCACAGCACCGACTCCATGAAGGCCGGCGTCATGGTCTTGTAGTCGTTGTCGAAGTCGACCCAGCGCGCCTGGCGGGTGACGTAGGAGCGCCACTCGTCGGCGTACTTCATCACCGACGCGCGGCACGCGGCGTTGAACCTGTCGATTCCCATCGCGACGATCTCGTCGGTCGTCTTGATCCCGTTGAGCCGCATCGCCTCGAGCTCGGCGGGCAGGCCGTGGGTGTCCCAGCCGAAGCGGCGCTCGACGCGCTTGCCGCGCATCGTCTGGTAGCGCGGCACGATGTCCTTGACGTAGCCGGTCAGCAGGTGGCCGTAGTGCGGCAGCCCGTTGGCGAACGGCGGACCGTCGTAGAAGACGAACTCGTTCTCGCCGTCGGCGCCGGGGTCGCGCTGGTCGACCGAGGCGCGGAAGGTGTCGTCCTCGGCCCAGTAGGCCAGCACCCGCTCCTCGATGGAGGGGAACTTCGGGGACGCCGGGACCTGGTTGGTCGCGTCGGTGGTGACCTTCGGATAGGTCATCTGCTGGCTCCTGCGCTGGTCGGTCTCGTCGGGCCGCCAGGACGACTTCCGCCGCGGTACCACCTGGCTTGCCGACGGGCCTCGAGACGGTCGCTGCGCGACCTCCTCGACCACCGATGTCGACCACTTCACGTCGGCTGTGACGGGCCTACCCGCGGGGTTCTACTTGCTCGGGAGCTTTCTTCCCCGGGCTCGCCGCTGATGACGGCTCGAGCGCCTGTGCGCCCAAGGGTACGGCGTACGCCCGCCCCACCGCCAACCAGATCAGGGCGGCAGGATCTGCCGCAGGTCGAGAGGTACGACGACCCCGGCCAGCTCGACCTCCGCCGTCGGCCGTGTGTCGTCGAGGTGGGCCCGCGAACGCCATGCGCCGTCGACGTTCACGAGCACGTCGATCGTTCGGAGCGCGGGGTCCACGATCCAGTACTGCCCCACTCCGCCCTCGGCGTACTCCGCCGCCTTCCGGACGATGTCCTCAGAGCGGGTCGAGGGCGAGACGACCTCCGCGACGAGCGGGGGCGGGTCGCGCACGTAGTCCCCGTCGGGCGGCTCGGCGACCAGCATCACGTCAGGGGCTCGCAGCCGGTTGCGTGGCAGCCAGAGGCCGACCTCGGTCACGACCCCGTGCTCCGGGAACAGTCGTGCCAGCAGAGCGACCAGACGCGTCGCCGCCCTGCCGTGGGCGTAGCTCACCGGCGCCATCATGATGACGACCTCGCCGTCGACCCATTCGTTCCTCGGCTTCGGCGGCAGCGCCAGGAACTCCTCCCAGGACATGCGGACCCGTCGTAGCGGCTCCTCGACCGGGACGGACATTGCGACTCCCTCGGGCACGGACTCGGGCACGGGCACATCGACGCTCCTACCATTCTGGACCCGGGATCGGGCACGACCAACGTTCGCCGCCGGCACCGACAAAAGGGGGTCCGACGGCGGACGCCTGTGGAGAACGGCGAGGATGGGCGGGTGACCTACCTCCTCGACAGCGCCGTCGCGACCGAGCCGCTCGGCGACGGCCGCTACCGCGTCGACCTGACCAGCGACTGGGACACCGCGAACAAGACGCCCAACGGCGGCTACATCCTCGCGCTGCTGCAGCACGCGACGATGCTCGAGGCGGCGCCGACCGGCCATCCCGACCCGTTGACGATCGCCGTCACCTACTTCCGGCCCGCCCACGCCGGAGCGGCCGACATCCGGGTCCACCAGGTGCGGCGGGGCCGCCGCGTCTCGACGTACGACGCCCTGCTGACCCAGGACGGCAAGGAGATCGCGCACGCCGTGGTGAGCGCCCACGACTGGGACGCCGCCGGCAGCACCGAGCATCTCCCGCACGCCGCGCCCGAGATGCCGCCGCCGGACGTGTGCGCCGACCTCGGCACGCTGATGCCCGGCCGGATGGTGCCGATCCTGGACCGCTACACCTACCGCGCGGCCTCGATCCCCGGCTGGCTCGAGGGTGCGCCGAGCGGCACGACCGAGTCGCTGTGCTGGATCCGCGCGGCCGACCGGCGTCCGATCGACGCCATGCTCGCCGGCGCGATGGTCGACGCCTTCCCGCCGGTGACCGCCGAGATCGGGCACCTCGCCTCGGCGACCATCCAGCTCACCGTCCACTACCGCCGCCGCCCCGAGATCCCCGCCGGCGGCTGGGCGCTCGGCCACGTGGTCACCCGGCACGTCATCGCGGGCTACCACGACGAGGACGCCGAGCTCTGGGACGAGCAGGGTCGGCTGATCGCCCAGAGCCGCCAGCTGGCGATCCTTTCGGAGTGAGCCTCTAGACTCACGCCACGTGAGCAGCAGCGCCTGGGCCTTCGGCCTGACGACGTACGACGCCAACGGGACCGTCCTCGACGCATGGTTCCCCTCCCCCGCGCTGGGCGGGAAGCCCGCCGAGGCGACGGCGCCTGCCGAGCTGACCGCCCTCGAGGGCGACGACGCGGCCCGGGGCGTGACCCGCAAGGTCACGCTCGTCGAGATCGCCGACCTCGACACCGCCCCGACGACGTCGGAGGACGTCTGGCTGCGGCTCCACCTGCTGTCCGCCCGCCTGGTCCGGCCCCACGGGCTGAACCTCGAGGGCCAGTTCGGCCTGCTCGCGAACGTCGTGTGGACCTCTGCCGGCCCGTGCGCGGTCGAGGGCTTCGAGCTCACTCGCGCGCGGCTGCGGGCCACCGGCCAGCACGTCTCCGTCCACGGCGTCGACAAGTTCCCGCGGATGGTCGACTACGTCCTGCCGACCGGCGTTCGCATCGCCGACGCCGACCGGGTCCGACTCGGGGCCCACCTGGCCGACGGCACGACGGTCATGCACGAGGGCTTCGTGAACTTCAACGCCGGCACGCTCGGCGCCTCGATGGTCGAGGGCCGCATCTCTGCCGGTGTGGTCGTGGGCGACGGCTCCGACGTCGGCGGCGGCGCCTCGATCATGGGCACCCTCTCCGGCGGCGGCAAGGAGGTCGTCTCGATCGGCGAGCGCTGCCTGCTCGGCGCCAACTCCGGCCTCGGCATCTCCCTCGGCGACGACTGCGTCGTGGAGGCCGGCTGCTACGTCACCGCCGGCACCAAGGTGAGCGTGCTCGAGCCCGGCAAGGAGCCGCGCGTGACCAAGGCCCGCGAGCTCTCCGGCGCCAGCAACGTGCTGTTCCGCCGCAACTCCCAGACCGGTGCCGTCGAGGCCGTCCCGTGGCAGGGCGAGGGGATCGCCCTCAACGCCGCGCTGCACGCCAACTGACCCGCCCGCTTCACCCACTCCCGCACACTGGAGCCGTGTCCAAGCGCCTGTTCTCGATCCTCCTCGGTCTCGCCGTGCTCGCGGTGATCGCCGGGGTGGGCCTCGGCGTGCTCAGGTCGACCAACGACCTGGGCTTCGGACCGACCGGTGACTGCACCGCCACCGTCGACGGCTACAGCGTCGACGTCACCGGAGAGCAGGCGGAGAACGCCACGCTGATCGCCTCGATCGCGATGCGCCGCGGCATGCCCGCCCGGGCGACCTCGATCGCGCTCGCCACGGCGATGCAGGAGTCGAAGCTCACCAACCTCACCGCGGGCGACCGCGACTCGGTCGGCCTGTTCCAGCAGCGGCCGTCGCAGGGCTGGGGAAGCCGCAAGCAGCTGCTCAACCGGGTGTACGCCACCAACAGGTTCTTCGACGCGCTCGAGAAGGTCCGGGGCTATGAGTCGATGGACATCACCGTCGCCGCCCAGCGGGTGCAGCGGTCGGCGTACCCGGACGCCTACGCAGCGCACGAGGACGACGCCCGCACCCTCGCCTCGGCGCTGACCGGCTACTCCCCCGCCGCCTTCACCTGCGACCTCTCCGGAGCCGCGCCGACCGCCGACGCGGTGCACGCCGCGGGCGGCCTGAGCGGCCGCGCGATCGCCGTACGACACGACCTGCGGATGCGCTTCGGCGGGCTGGACATCCGCAAGGGGCCCCACGGCGACGGCACCGTGCTGCTGGCCGGGATCTCCGGCCACGCCGAGCGCAGCGTCTACGGCTGGGCGCTCGCGCAGTACCTCGTCGGCAACGCGAGCCGGCTCCAGATCCGCTCGGTCGGCTTCGACCACAAGACCTGGCACGCCGGCGGCAAGGGCTGGGAGTCCGACCCCGGCGTCGGCGACTCCCAGGTCCGCGTAGAGGTGTTCAGCTGAGGGCGCCCAAGCGCGCGACGGCCGCATCGACGCGCTCGTCGGTCGCGGTGATCGCGATCCTGACGTGCTGCCGCCCCGCGCGACCGTAGAAGTCGCCGGGCGCCGCGAGGATGCCGAGCTCGGCGAGGTCCGACACCGTCTTCCAGCAGTCCTCACCGCGGGTGGACCAGAGGTAGAGCGCCGCCTCGGAGTGATCGACGGTGAACCCGGCGGTCTCGAGCGCCGCCTTCAGCCGGGTACGCCGGGCGGCGTACCGGGCGTGCTGCTCGACGGCGTGCTCGTCGTCGGCGTACACCGCCGCCATGACGTGCTGGACGGGGCCGGGGACGATCAGGCCGAGGTTCTTGCGGACCTCGAGCAGCTCCTTGACCAGCACCGCGTCGCCGGCGACGAAGCCGCCGCGGTAGCCCGCCAGGTTGGAGCGCTTCGAGAGCGAGTGGACGACGAGGATGCCCTCGGTCGATCCACCGGAGATCGAGGGGTGCAGGACCGAGACGGCCTCGCCCTCCCACACGCAGTCGAGGTAGCACTCGTCGGACACGAGCACGACGCCGCGCTCACGGCACCAGTCGACGACCTTGCGCAGGTGGTCCGGCGGCAGGATGCGGCCGGTCGGATTCGACGGGCTGTTGAGCCAGAACAGCTTCGGCGTCTGCGGGCCGAAGGTCATCAGCGCGTCGGTCGCGACCGGGGTCGCGCCGGCGAGCACCGCCCCCACCTCGTACGTCGGGTAGGCGGCCTCCGGGAAGCCCACGAGGTCGCCGGGGCCGACCCCGAGGTGCAGCGCCAGCTGCGAGATCAGCTCCTTGGTGCCGACGACGGGCAGGACCTGGTCGAGCCCCAGACCGATCACCCCGTGGACGCGCGCGAACCAGTCGCTGATCGCCTGCCGCGTCTGCGGGAGGCCGATGGTGGTCGGGTAGCCCGGGGAGTCGGCGGCGGCGCGGAGCGCGGCCCGCGCGACCTCGGGCGTCGGGTCGACGGGGGTGCCGACCGAGAGGTCGACGATGCCGTCTGCGTGGGCACGGGCCCGCTCGGCGTACGGCGCGAGCTTGTCCCAGGGGAAGTCGGGCAACCGGCCCGAGACCGGGCCGGTGCTCGACACGATCAGTGGTCCTGGTTCTGCGGCTCGAGGGCCGCGATGAAGTCGGCGTCCTTGTCGATCTCGCCCATCTTGGCGGCGCCGCCGGGCGAGCCGAGGTCGTCGAAGAACTTCACGTTGGCGTCGTAGTAGTCCTTCCACTCCGCCGGCACGTCGTCCTCGTAGAAGATCGCCTCGACCGGGCAGACCGGCTCACAGGCGCCGCAGTCGACGCACTCGTCGGGGTGGATGTAGAGCATCCGCTTGCCCTCGTAGATGCAGTCGACGGGGCACTCGTCCACGCATGCGCGGTCCTTGACGTCGACACACGGCTGGGAGATGACGTAGGTCATCGGATCCTCCTGAGGAACTGCAGCGTCTGAGGGTCCACGAAACTGTTTCGTGTCGCTGGCCACCTTAGTATCCGACCGTGCCCCAGACGCCACGACCCCACGGATCGGGACATCCTCCCGAGGCAGCACCGGGTCGGCACCTGCTCGGACCGCACGTCGTCGGGCAGCGCGTCGTCGTACGCCGGCTGCTGCCGGGCCAGACGGGGCCCACCGGCGGGCCGGCCATGACCGACCTGCTCGGTGTGTGCCTCGCGTGGCACGACGACGCCGTGGTCGTGCAGCCCGACGACGGCGCCGCGGTCACGATCCCGCTCGACCTCCTGGTCTCCGGCAAGCCGGTGCCTGCGCGTACGTCGGTCCGCGGCCGGGTCTCCGCGCGTGACGCCGAGCTCCGGACCGCCGGGCTGTGGTCGCGGGTCACCACGACACCGCTCGGCGAGTGGGTTTTGCGCCACGACGCCGCCCCGGTCGGGCGGCCGCGACGGCGGGCCAGCTCGTGCCTGGCGATCGGCGACCCCGGTGTGCCGCTCGCCGAGGCCGCCGAGCGGGTCGTCGCGTTCTACGCCGGCCGGGAGCGACCGGCGTACCTGCAGGTGGAGGCGGACGGCGAGGTCGAGGACGGCGTGCGCTCGCTCGGCTGGGTGCACGACGAGACCGGCGACGCCGACTTCCTGGTCGCCTCCGTCGCCCGCGTACGACGCGGCCTCGCGCCGCCGACGACGCCGGTCGAGCTCGCGGTCAGCGGCGACCGCGCGGTCGCGACCGTCGGCACGGGCTGCGATCCGATCGGCGAGGGCGAGGCTGCGGTCGACCGCGACTGGATCGGCATCCACGGCCTGCTGGTCGATCCCGCTCACCGCCGCCGCGGCATCGCCACCGCGCTCATGGCCGAGCTGCTCGAGTGGGGCGCCGAGCGGGGCGCGATGACCGCGTGGCTGCACGTCGAGGTCACCAACGCCCCCGCGCGCGCCCTGTACGACGGCCTCGGCTTCGAGCGGCACCACTCCTGCCGCTACTACGTGCCGGGGGAGGCACAGGCCCGACCGGCCTGAGCGGCGATCAGGAGACGAAGCCCTCCTTCTTGAGCCAGTCGTAGGCGACGTCGGTCGGCTCGCGGCCGTCGACGTCGACCTCGGCGTTGAGCTTGAGGAGGGTCGCCGTGGTCAGCTTCTTCGCCACCGGCGCGATGATCTTCGCGATCTGCGGATAGCGCTTCATCACCGACCGTCGTACGACGAGCGAGACGTTGTAGTTGGGGAAGAACCGCTTGTCGTCCTTCAGCACCTTCAGGTTCAGCGCGACGATGCGACCGTCGGTCGTGTAGACCTCGCCGAAGGTGCAGCTGCCGGCCGCCGTCGCGTCGTAGATGACGCCGGCCTGGAAGAGCTTGATGTTCTTCTCCGGTACGTCGGTGCCGAGCGAGAGGCCGTAGGTCTTCAGCATCGGCACGAAGCCGTCGTTGCGGTTGCGGAACTCGGTCTCGAGGCAGAACGTCCGCTGGGCGACCGGCACCTTCTTGATGTCGGAGAGCTTGGACAGGCCCCACTTCTTCGCCGACGCCTGCGTGACCGCCATCGCGTAGGTGTTGTTCATGGGTGCCGGCGGCAGCCAGACGAGGTCGTTCTTCCTGAGGTCCATCTCGCGGACGGCCTCGTACTGCTTGTGCGAGTCCTTGATCGCCTTCTGCTGCCCGAGGTACTCCAGCCAGGCCGTCCCGGTGTAGTCCCACATGGCGTCGATGTCGCCGTCGAGGTGCGCCTGCCGGGCGGAGGCACTGCCGGGGATGTTGGTCAGGTCGGTGACCTGCGCACCGGCGGACTTGAACAGGATCAGCGCCATCTTTCCGAGGGTGATGCTCTCGCTGAAGTTCTTCGAGCCGATCGAGATGCTCGCGCCGTTGAGCCGCTTGACGTGCGTCAGCGGGCCCCTGAGCCTGCCGGTCGGGATCGGGCCGCCGGCGGTCGCCAGGCCGCCGCAGCCGGCCAGCAGCAGGGCGAGGCCGAGCGCGACCAGGCCGATGATCCTGCGCCGCATGCTCACACCCCCCTCGGCCGGATGACGAGCTCGAGCACACGCCCGACCCACTCGACGACGAGCGCGAGCGCGACGACGAGAACGGCGCCCGCGACCATCACGCTGAACTGGTAGAGCTGGATGCCGGAGTTGATCGTGTCGCCGAGGCCGCCGCCGTCGATGAACGTCGCCAGGGTGGCCGTGCCGACGACCAGGATCAGGGTGGTGCGGACGCCGGCCATGATGACCGGGAGGGCGAGCGGCAGCTCGACGCGCAACAGCCGCGCCGGGGCGGACATGCCGAGTCCGCGAGCGGCCTCGACGAGCGTCCGGTCGACCCCGCGCAGACCGGTGATGGTGTTGCGCAGCACCGGCAGGATGCCGTACAGCGTGAGGGTCAGCACCGTGACCCGGAAGCCGGTCCAGAACGGGTGGACGTTGAGCCAGATGTAGAACAGCACGATCAGCCCGATCGACGGCGCGGACTGCCCGATGTTCGCGATGCCGACGGCGATCGGCGAGAGCCACGTCATCCCGCGCCTGGTCAGCACCACACCGAGAGGTACGGCGATCAGGACCACGAGCACCGACGAGACCACCGTGAGCTTGATGTGCTCCCAGGCCTCGCCGCGGATCGTCGCCCAGTCGAGCTGGCGCAGCTCGGTCGGGTTGAGGTTCGCGGTCTCGCGCCACCAGACGTAGCCGCCGAGGATCAGGACCACCAGCACGACGGGCACGAGGAGCTCGACGACGATGCCGCGCCTACTCACCGCGCTGCTCCTCGAGGAGGCGGATGTGCGTCGTGACCGCGTCGAAGTCGACGACCCCGAGGTACTGGTCGCGCTCCCCGGTCACCACCGCTGCGCCGTGGCTGCTGCTGAGCATGCTGTCCAGCGCGTCGTTGAGGGTGGAGCGGATGTCCACGTCGATCAGCTCGCCCTCCGGGCGCACGATCCGGTCGCCGCGCAGCTGACGCAGCCACGGCCACCCGACGGGCCTGCCGCGATCGTCGAGGACCACGACCGCGGTGTCGCCGTTCGCACGCGCCTGCTCGGTGACCTTCGGGACCGCGTCGCCCACCTTCGCCGTGGTCGGGTGGCGCAGCTCGATGTCCTCGACCCGCGCCAGGCTCAGCGCCTTGAGCGAGGACCCCGCGCCCACGAAGTCGGCGACGAAGTCGTCGGCCGGCGCGCTCAGGACGACCTCCGGGGTGTCGTACTGCGCGACCTCCGCGCCCTCCCGCAGGATCACGATCCGGTCGCCGAGCTTGATGGCCTCGTCGATGTCGTGGGTGACGCAGACGATCGTCTTGTGCAGCTCGCGCTGGATGCTGAGGAGCTCGTCCTGCAGCCGCTGTCGCGTGATCGGGTCGACCGCTCCGAACGGCTCGTCCATGAGTACGACGGGCGGGTCGGCCGCCAGCCCGCGGGCCACGCCGACGCGCTGCTGCTGGCCGCCGGACAGCTCGCGCGGATGGCGGTTGCGGTAGCGCTCGGGGTCGAGGCCGACCAGGTCGAGCAGCTCGGTCACCCGGTCGTGGATGCGGCTGCGGTCCCAGCCCAGCAGCTTGGGCACGATCGCGATGTTCTTCTCGACCGTCATGTGCGGGAACAGGCTGCCGCCCTGGATGACGTAGCCGATCTGGCGGCGCAGCTGGTTCTCGCTCTGCGTGCGGATGTCCTTGCCGGCGATCTCGATCGTGCCGGAGGTCGGCTCGATGAGGCGGTTGATCATCTTCAGCGAGGTCGTCTTGCCGCAGCCGGACGGCCCGACGAACATGACGATCTCGCCCGCGGGGATGGTGAGGGTGAGTCCGCCGACAGCGGCGGCGTCCTGTCCGGCGTACCTCTTGACGACGTCGGTCAGGACGATCTCGGCGCCGCTGACCTCGCCGGGCCCGGAGGCGCCGGGCGGCTCGGCCTGAGTCTGGGTGGCCTCGACCGGCCGGGTGGTGTCGGACATCAGCGGATCCCCTTCGAGACGGTGAGGCGGCCGAGCAGCACGAGCAGGCCGTCGGCGATCAGCGCGACGACGACGATGCCCACGATGGCGACGACCGTGTAGTTGAGGCCGTTCGCGGCGACGCCGCCCTTGCTCAGGCCGGTGAAGATGTACGTGCCGAGGCCGGGACCCAGTGCGTACGACGCGATCGCGGCGATGCCCATCGACATCTGGGTCGAGATGCGGATGCCGGCGAGGATGACCGGCCACGCCAGCGGCAGCCGGACCCGCCACAGCACCGTGGCCTCGCTCATGCCCATGCCGCGCGCGGACTCCAGCAGGATCGGATCGACGCCCTGGAGCCCGACCACCGCGTTGCGCAGGATCGGCCACACGGCGTAGAAGGCGACCGCGACGAGCCCGATCGTCGGCCCGAGGTGCACGACCGGCAGCAGCAGGCCGACCAGGGCGAAGGACGGGATGGTCAGCGCGATCGCGCTGACCTGGTTGGCGGCGACGTCGAGACCGCGGATGCGGGTGATCACGACCGCGATGACGACCGCCAGGATCGTCGCGATCACCACGGCGTAGAAGACCAGCAGCGCGTGCTGGTAGGTGTTGAACGCGATCTCCGACCGTCGGTCGTGGATGAAGTTCCACACAGGCCCGGGAGCACCTCCTGCGGCCACGCTAGGGAGCGCCCATCAAACCCCGGAGTTCCGGCTGACAGTCGTCGTGGCCCCGAACCAAGTAACCACAATCCCGATTTGTATGCGAGCCCCAACCTATTCCGGGCGCGTCGCCGGCATGGGCCGAGGCGGGATCAGGCTCCCAGCCGGGCGAGCGCGTCGCCGGTCAGCCGGTAGGACGTCCACTCGTCCTGGGGCACCGCGCCGAGGGAGTCGTAGAAGGCGATCGAGGGCGCGTTCCAGTTGACGACCACCCACTCGACCCGCCGGTAGCCGCGGTCGACGGCGATCCGTGCCAACGCCACGAGCAGGGCCTTGCCCAGGCCGCTCCCCCGGTGCTCGGGCTCGACGAAGAGGTCCTCGAGGTAGACGCCCGGCTGACCGGTCCAGGTCGAGAAGTTGCGGAACCACAGGGCCATCCCGACCGCGCGGCCCTCGCTCTCGGCGATCAGCACGGACGCCACGGCGTCCGCGCCGAACACCCAGCGCTCGATGTCCGCCTCGGTCGTCGCGACGGCGTCCGGCTCCCTCTCGTACGTCGCCAGCTCGCGGATCAGCCGCAGGATGTCGGGCACGTCCTCGGGGCCGGCGATCCGGATCCCCTCGGGAAGTCGCAGGTCGCTCACGCCACCACCCTCTCTCAGCCCTTGGCGAGGAACGCGAGCAGGTCCTGCCGGGTCAGCACGCCGATCGGCTTGCCGTCCTCGTGGACCAGCACGGCGTCGGCGCCCTCGAGCAGGGCGACCGCCTCGGTCGCCTCCTCGGTCGAGCCGATCGTGGGCAGGGCCGCGGACATGTGCTGCTCGACCGAGTCGGCCAGGCGGGCGTCGCCGGCGTACAGAGCGTCGAGGAGGGCGCGATCGGAGACCGAGCCCGCGACCTCGGCCGCCACGATCGGCGGCTCGGCACGTACGACGGGCATCTGCGAGACGCCGTACTCCTGGAGGATGGCGATGGTCTCCGCGATGGTCTCGTTCGGGTGGGTGTGCACGAGGGCCGGCATGCCGTGGGTCTTGCCGCGCAGCACCTCGCCCACCGTCTGCGTCGACCGCTCGGCGCCGGTGGCGAAGCCGTACTGCGCGAGCCACTCGTCGTTGAAGACCTTGGTGAGGTAGCCGCGGCCGGAGTCGGGCAGCAGCACCACGATCACCGCGTCGGCGCGGCCCTCGGCGGCGAGCTCCTGCGCCAGCTGACGGGCGGCGTACGCCGCCATTCCCGAGGAGCCGCCCACCAGGAGCGCCTCCTCGCGCGCCAGCCGACGGGTGAACGCGAACGAGTCGGCGTCGGACACCTCGATGACGCGGTCGGCCACGCCGCGGTCGTAGGTCTCGGGCCAGAAGTCCTCGCCCACGCCCTCGACCAGATAGGGGCGGCCGGTGCCGCCGGAGTAGACCGAGCCCGCCGGGTCGGCACCGATCACCTGCACGTCGGGGTTCTGCTCCTTGAGGTAGCGGCCGACGCCGGAGATCGTGCCGCCGGTGCCCATGCCGGTGACGAAGTGGGTGATCCGCCCCTCGGTCTGGCGCCAGATCTCCGGGCCGGTCTCCTCGTAGTGGGAGCGCGGGTTGTTGGGGTTGGAGTACTGGTCGGGCTTCCAGGCGCCCGGCTGCGACGAGAGCCGGTCGGAGACGTTGTAGTAGCTGTCCGGGTGCTCGGGGGCGACGGCGGTCGGGCAGACGACCACCTCGGCCCCGTACGCCTTGAGGACGTTGCGCTTGTCCTCGCTGACCTTGTCTGGGCAGACGAAGACGCACTTGTAGCCGCGCTGCTGGGCGACCATCGCCAGGCCCACACCGGTGTTGCCGGACGTCGGCTCGACGATCGTGCCGCCCGGCTGTAGCTCGCCGGACGCCTCGGCGGCGTCGATCATCCGCGTCGCGATGCGGTCCTTCACCGAGCCGCCGGGGTTGAGGTACTCCACCTTCGCGAGCACCAGCGGGCCGGCGGGCGCGCCGCCGCCATCGCCCGTGCCGGGCAGGTCGAGCGTCCGGCCGAGCCGGACGAGCGGGGTGTCACCGATGAGGTCGAGCAGCGAGTCGACGTACTCCATGGTGCGAATCTAGTGCCAACCCGATGGAGCGTCCGCGCCCCGAACGAGCGATCCGTAAGGTTGCCCCGTGAGCAAGACCGGAGCGGCGCGCAAGCTGGCCGCCGCCGCGCTGTACGGCGGCGGTGGCGTGTCCGTGCTCGGCGCCGGGCTCTACGGCGTGCTGGTCGGCGAGGCCAAGCTGGCCCGCAAGGTCATCGGGCCGGTCCGGGAGGACCCGCCGCCGGACTCGACCGGCTGGTACGGCCGCGGCCGCCCCGGCCCCGCGATCCGGATCGCGCTGCTCGGCGACTCGATCGCCTGCGGGTACGGCGTCGACCGGGTCGAGGAGACCACGGGCGCGCTGATCGCCAGCGCGGTCGCCGAGCACGCCGACCGCCGCGTCTACCTGCGGGAGTTCTGCGTCGTCGGGGCCCGCTCCTCCGACCTGGGTGCGCAGACCGACCGCGCACTGCCGATCGAGCCGGACGTCGCGATCATCATCATCGGCGGCAACGACGTCACCCACACGGTGTCCCCGTCGCAGTCGGTCCGCCACCTCTCCGAGGTGGTGCGCCGCTTCCGCGACGCCGGCGCCCACGTCGTCGTGGCCACCTGTCCCGACCTCGGCACGGTCCAGCCGATCGCTCCCCCTCTGCGCCAGGTCGCCCGCTCGTGGTCGCGCCGGCTGGCCGCCGCGCAGACGATCGCGGTCGTCGAGGGCGGCGGGCGCACGGTCTCGATCGGCTCGATCCTCGGTCCCGAGTTCGCCGCGGCGCCGAGCCTGTTCTTCGGCCCCGACCACTTCCACCCCTCCACCGAGGGCTACCGCGCGCTCGCGCACGTCCTCATCCCGACGGTGCTCGCCTCGCTGGGCGAGGAGGCCGAGGCCGAGACCGTGCTGGAGGCCTACCGCGGCGAGGGCGTCCTGCCCATCACCCGCGCCGCGGTCGAGGCCGTGCGCAAGCCCGGTACCGAGCTCGACGGCACCGAGGTGGGGGGCCGCCGGGCCGGCGTACGCGGGCTCTGGGTGGAGATGCGACACCGCCAGCGGCGTGCCCAGGTCCAGGGCGAGGCTCCCGAGGAGACCGAGGGCGCCTAGGCACGCGGCAGCACGGTCCCGCAGCGACCGAGGCCGGCCGCGCGTCGCCGCCGGCGCGAGGCCGAGCGCGGTCCGGACGGGAGCGCAGGGAGCGCCAGCGACCGGAGCGAGCAGGCGGGCCAAGTGAGGCGAGACGCCGATCAGCGGCGCCGCGCTCGCGCAGAAGGTCAGCGCGGCAGCGCGGCGCCGCAGCGACCGAGGCCGGACGCGCGGGGCGAGGCGACGCAGGGAGCGAGGGACGAGTGACCGGAGGAGCCGAGACCCGCAAGTCCGGCGAGGGAGCGGCCGCGGCGACGCGCTCGCGCCGAGAACTAGCTGCGCTGGAGCGCGGCCAGGATGCGGAGCAGGTTGGTGTAGATCCAGACCAGGCTGACCAGCAGCGCGAACGACGCCCGCCACGACTCGCGACGCGGCAGGCCGTTGCGCACGCCCTGCTCGACGAAGTCGAAGTCGAGCACCAGCATGAAGACGCCGAGCACCAGGCCGACGGCCGCGAACAGGATGCCGATCGGGCCGCTGCCGAACAGGCCGAGCCCCGTGCCGAACATGCTGAGCACCATCTCGAGCACACCGAGCCCGATGACGGCCCACATGCCCGCCATCACCATGGTGCGGAACTTCTTGCCGACGTGGATGTGCATGAACTTGTACGTCGCGAGCGTGCCCGCGAAGGCGGCGAAGGTCCCGATCACGGCCTGGATGACGACACCGGGGTAGGCGGCGTTGAAGAGCTCGCTCAGGGCGCCGAGCGCGACACCCTCGGCCGCCGCGAAGACCAGCACCAGCGCCGGGCTGATCACGCGCTTGAACGAGTTGACCATCGACAGGACGAACGCCAGACCGGAGCCGATGATGGCGGCGGCGATCAGGCCCTGCGGGATGGTGCCTGCGGCGACGTCGACCTTCGGCAGGACGCCCCAGGTGATCGCGGCGGCGAGGATCGTCACCAGCAGCGTGATGCCGGTCGTCTGCACGACGGAGTCGATGGTCATCGGGCCACTGGCGGCCCGGGTGGCGCCGTACTCGGTGTGCGTCGGGTTGGCGTACTGCCCGCCGGCCGCGGCCTGCGGGGCGTCGCCGAACCCCTGGTAGGGAGCGCCGTTGCCGGCGTACGTCGGGTTGCCGTAGGCGTTGCCCGCCTGGAACTCCTTCGAGCGGCGGAACACCGGGTTGTTGCTCTGCATGTCTCCTCCAGGAATGTCCCGTCGAATGTGTTCGGCCAGTGTATGGCCCTGACCCGTCAACGCCCGACGGACCGGCAACGTTCCCGGACCGGCCCAGCTCAGCGGCGGGTGATGGTGACCGTGACGGGCCGTGCCGAGTTCGCGCGGAGGTCGAGGATCCGCGTGGGCCGGGTGGTGCGGAGGCTCGGCCGGTAGCGGAATGCCCCCTCGGACGAGGCCGCCCGGGCGACAGCGCGTTCTACGCCCCACCCGCGCATCGTGCACGGCAGTCGACGCCTCAGGCGGCCGACGTGTTCAGGAGGTGCTGCTTGATGATCGTCATGTCGGTCTCGAGCGCGGACAGCCGGTGGTCGGTCACGTCTGCCAGCCCGCCGATCCGCGCTCCCAGCCGCTGCTCCAGCCCACCGATCCTTTCATCGAGCCGCTGCTCCAACGCGCCGATCTTCGCGTCGACCCGCTGCTCGAGCCCGTCGATCTTCGCGTCGACCCGCCCCTCGAAGCGGTCCATCCGTCTCTCGACGCCGTCCAGCCGCTCTCCGATCGCCCGCCATATGAAGGCGAACAGGCCCACGACCACGCCGGTGTAGGCGAAGAAGGGACCCCAGGTGCTCATGCTCGTCATTGTGCCGCCGCCCGCTCCTCGTTGTCAGGTGTCGGCAGCCTGACGCGTCAGCGGACGCGCCGCCAGGGGGCCTCGTGCTCGTCCACAGGCGCCGCGTGGTCAGCGCCGGCGCAGTCGTACGACGGTGTCGCGCACGTGCAGCGGGCCGTCGGGGGTGTCCTGGTCGCGCGTCGGGGTGTCGGCCACCTCGACGTCCCAGCCACCGGCGTCGACGTCGAGCGCGGCGAGCACCGCGCCCGGCTCGAAGAGCAGGCCGGGTCCGTGGGACTCGCGAGCACCGCTCTCGACGTCGTGCGGATGGTGCGCGGTGACCAGCAGACGTCCGCCGGGGGCGACGGCCGCGGCGATCCGGCGGTAGACGTCGGCGAAGTCCGCGACCGGCACGTGCAGGAAGCTCACCGTCACCAGGTCGTACGACGCCCCGCCGCCCGGCGTCTCAGTGCCCAGCGCGTCCCAGGGCAGTGTCTCGACGGTCACGCCCGCGGCGGCCGCGTGGTCGCGCACCCTGCCCAGGGCCACGGCGGAGACGTCGGCCGCGGTGGTGCGCCAACCCTGCCGTGCCAGCCAGATCGCGTCGCCGCCCTCGCCGCACGCCACGTCCAGCGCCGTCCCGGGCGTCAGGTCGGCGGACTGCTCGACCAGCCGGAGGTTCGGGTTGCCGCTCCATACACGGTCGCTGCCGGCGTACCTCTCGTCCCAGAAGCGGGCGGTGAGGGACGCCCGCTGCTCCTCGAGGCTGAGATCCTGGTGCTCGTGGTGGTGCTCGTGTGCCATGTGCCCCCGCTGGGGCTCGAACCCAGACTGAAGCGCTTTTAAGGCGCCTTCCTCTGACCGATTGGGATACGGGGGCGGGCGTTACAGGTAGGTCTGGCGAGGATAGATCGCGTGCGCTCCGGCGACGCGGTCGAGGAAAAGCAGGCCGTCGGTGTGGTCGATCTCGTGCTGCAGCGCCCGCGCCTCGAAGGCATCGGTCGCGACCTCGACCCACTCCCCCGATCCGGGCAGCTGGCCCCGGACCGTCAGGCGGGACGCACGCTTCACGTCGCCGGTCAGGTCGGGCACGCTCATGCAGCCCTCCCGGGCCCGCTCGTTGCGACTGGACGCGACCACCTCCGCGTTGCACAGCACGAAGGTGCCGTGATGCGTGCGGGTCTTCGGGTGGTCGGTCACGTCGACGCAGAACACCCGCGCGGAAACCCCGACCTGATCGGCGGCCAGCCCGACGCAGCCCGGGCTGACCCGCATGGTCGCCACCAGGTCGGCTGCCAGCTGGACGACCTCGCCTGCGGTCGGGTCGACGTCCGCGCCCCGGGTCGAGAGCACCTCGGCCGGCGCGCGTACGACGTCGCGCACCCGCCCCTGTACCCCCAGCTCGGCCTCGGTCCAGGCAGCGAGGCGCTCGGCACCCGCGGGCGCCCCGGGTGGGATCACAGCTCGTCGGCGTCGCTCGCGCGCAGCGTGGCCGTCACCCCGACGCGGGCGGCAGCCTCGCGGATCGACGCGGTGACGGAATCCGCGTCGACCCCCGCCGGCAGCTCGATCTCGGCGACGAGCAGGTAGAGGTCTCCTGCCAACCGGGTGGTCAGGTCGGTGATGTTGCCGCCGACCGCCGCCACCTCGCCGACGACCTCCGACACGATGCCGGGCCGGTCGCCGCCGTGCACCGTCAGCACCCAGCCGGTCCCGGCGCCGGCCGTCGCCGGGCCGTCCGTCACCGCGCGCACGGCGACGTCCAGCCCGCTGTCGTCGGCAAGCGGGGCCAGCGCGCGCTCGATCTGGTCGGCGCCGACGGGACCGCGGCAGAGCAGCATCATCGCGAAGTGCCCGCGCAGCAGGGTCATCGTCGAGTCCTCGACGTTCAGCCCCAGCCCGGCCAGGCCCGCGGTCGTGGCCGCGATGATCCCGGGTCGGTCGTGGCCGATCACCGTGACGGCGTACAGGTCGGTGGTCACGGGGTCATCCTGTCAGGAGGGCGGGCGCAACGACTCACGCCATCGACCAGGCGATCCCATCGAGGATGTCGGTCTCGGCGACGGTGACGGAGTCCAGCCGGGTCCGCCGGAGGATCCGCGAGAGCACGAGCGCGCCGGCGTCGATCACGTCGGCGCGACCCGGATGCATCCAGCCGAGCGCGAGCCGCTCCCGCACGGTCATCGAGACGAGCCGCTCCGCCATCTCCTGGACGTCGGCGACCGCGAGCCGCTGCCGGTCGATCGCGTCGCGGTCGTACGCCGCCAGCCCGAGCACGCCGGCGGCGATGGTGGTGATGGTGCCGGCCACGCCGACGATCGAGGCGGCGTCCGCGGGGTCGACGGTGCAGGCGTCGAGGGCCGCGTCGATGTCGGCGACGCACGCCGCGACCTGCTCCTGCGACGGAGGGTCGCCGCCCATGCGCCGCTCGTGGAGCCGGACGGAGCCGATGTTCATGGAGTACGCCGACTCCGGCCCGCTCGCCGGCGAGCCCAGGATCAGCTCGGTCGAGCCTCCCCCGATGTCGATCACCAGCGTCGGCGAGCCGACCCGGTCAGCCAGTCCGCGCACCGCGCCGGCGAAGGCCAGCCGCGCCTCCTCCTCGCCGGTCAGCACCTCGGGATCCACCCCGAGCCGAGCGCGTACGCCGGCGGCGAACTCCGCCGCGTTCGACGCGTCCCGCGTCGCCGACGTGGCACAGAACCGGATCCGCGAGGCGCCTGCGTCGCGGATGAGGACGGCGTACTCGTCGATCGCCGCGAACACGCGCTCCAGAGCCTCGGGCGCCAGCCGACCGGTCGCGTCGACGCCCTGCCCGAGCCGCACCATCCGGCTCTCGCGCACGGCGACCTCGGGCAGCGTCCCGATCAGCAGCTTGATGGTGTTGGTGCCGCAGTCGATCGCCGCTACACGCACGGCCCCTTCTTCCACCACTCGCCGAGCAGCTCCACGGCCTCGTCCCCGAGCGGGTTGACTCCCGGGCCCGCCGCGAGCGCGTGGGCGACCAGCACGTGGATGCACTTGACGCGGTCGGGCATGCCGCCGGCCGAGATCCCCTCGATCTCGGGCACCTCGAGGTCGTGCGCCGCACCCACCTCGGCCCGGTCGCGCAGGTAGGCCTCGTGGGCCGCGCGGTAGGCCGCCGCCAGCTCCTCGTCGGTGCCGAGACGGTCCTGCATCTCCCGCATCAAGCCGGACGCCTCGAGGGTCCCGATGGCGGAGTTCACCCGCGGACAGGTCAGGTAGTAGATGGTCGGGAACGGGGTGCCGTTGGGCAGCCGCGGCTCGGTGACCACGACGTCGGGGTTGCCACAGGGGCAGCGGTGACCGACCGCGTGGACGCCACGCGAGGCTCGGCCGAGCTGCGCCTCGACGGCCGCCTCGTCCTCGGAGGTGAAGGGGCCGGCGAAGTCCGTCACGGTCCGGAGCCTCCCTTGGGGGCGGTGATGGTGCGGCTGGTGGGTGCGGGGATCCGGGTCGGCGGGTTGCCGGCGACCTTCATCGAGCTCCACGCGGTGGAGTACCAGGTCGGCGCCGCCGGGTGCTGGATCGTCGACGGGTCGGAGAGCCGAGAGGTCCCGTCGAGGGGATGGCCGTGCCCGTCCACGACGACGTACGGCGTATCGCCACGGGCGACGTACCCGAACCGCGCCCGCGCCTGCTGCTGGACGTACGCCGGGTCCTTCCACCGCTCCGTCTCGCGCTGGAGGTTGGCGATGGCGGCCCTGCTGCCCGCGATCTGGCTCTGGAGCTGGTCGATGTGCCCACGCTGCTGGATGTAGGCGCGCAGCGAGGAGGCGTAGGAGACCGCGAGCACCGCGACGACGAGCACCAGGACGGCCGCACGGCTGGTCAGCCGGGTGCGCTTCCTCTGCTCGGCGTCGGCCTTGGCCCGTGCCGCGAGCTTCTCCCGCTGGGCGCTGCGCCGGGCGGCCGACCCGGTCGAGCCCACCGCGCCCGCAGGACCGGTGCGTCCCTTGGCGGGACGTCCCGGCTTGCGCGAGGTACGGCGCTGCTCGGCCATCGTCGGGTCCTCTCCGGATCAGCCCTGGTAGCGCGGGAAGGCCGAGGCGCCGGCGTACACCGCCGCGTCGCCGAGCTCGTCCTCGATGCGGAGCAGCTGGTTGTACTTCGCCACCCGCTCGGACCGCGCCGGGGCGCCGGTCTTGATCTGGCCGCAGTTCGTCGCCACCGCGAGGTCGGCGATGGTGGTGTCCTCGGTCTCGCCGGAGCGGTGGCTCATCATGTTGCGGAAGCCGCTGCGGTGGGCGAGCTCGACGGCGTCGAGCGTCTCGGTGAGCGAGCCGATCTGGTTGACCTTGACCAGCATCGCGTTGGCCTGGCCGCCGTCGATGCCCCTGCGGAGCCGCTCGACGTTGGTGACGAACAGGTCGTCGCCGACGAGCTGGGTCTTGTCGCCGAGCTCGTCGGTGATGGCCTTCCAGCCGTCCCAGTCGTCCTCGTCGAGCGGGTCCTCGATGCTGACGATCGGGTAGCTCGCCACCAGGTCGGCGTAGTAGGCGGTCATCTCCGCCGCCGACTTCTGCGCGCCCTCGAAGGTGTAGCTGTTGTTCTCGCAGAACTCCGACGCCGCGACGTCGAGCGCGAGCACGACGTCCGCGCCCAGCTCGTAGCCGGCCTTGCCGACCGCCTCGGCGATCAGGTCGAGCGCCGCGCGGTTGGACTCCAGGTCCGGCGCGAAGCCGCCCTCGTCGCCGACGCCGGTCGAGAGACCGCGGTCCTTCAGGACCGACTTGAGCGCGTGGTAGACCTCGGCGCCCATGCGCAGCGCCTCGCGGAAGCTCGGCGCGCCGATCGGAGCGATCATGAACTCCTGGATGTCCACGTTGGTGTCGGCGTGGGCGCCACCGTTGAGGATGTTCATCATCGGCACCGGCAGGACGTGCGCGTTGGGCCCGCCGACGTACCGGTAGAGCGGGAGGTCGGCGCTGTCGGCGGCGGCGCGGGCGACGGCGAGCGAGACGCCGAGGATCGCGTTGGCGCCGACCTTGGCCTTGTTGGGTGTCGCGTCCAGGTCGAGCATGGTCTGGTCGACCAGCCGCTGGTCGGCGGCGTCGAGGCCCTCGAGGGCGGGACCCAGGGTCTGGATGACCGCGTTGACGGCCTGACGCACGCCCTTGCCGGCGTACCGGTCGCCGCCGTCGCGCAGCTCGACCGCCTCGAAGGCGCCGGTCGATGCGCCGCTCGGCACCGCGGCGCGGGCGAAGGAGCCGTCGTCGAGCAACACCTCGACCTCCACGGTGGGGTTGCCGCGCGAGTCGAGGATCTCGCGTGCTCCGACGGCTTCGATGGCTGCCACGTCATCTGCTCCTGGGGACGAAACTGGGGGCTGTCGCCTCGCCACCCTAGACGGATCGGAGCCCCGCGGCGGGGAGCACCCACCGAGCGGGCGGATGAACATGTGCGGAGCGCGACACCGTCCGGCATGCTGGAGCCGTGGCGAACCGACTGCCCCGCGACGTCTACGACCGCGGCACCGACCCGGACCCACGCTTCTCCATGGCCAACGAGCGCACCTTCCTCGCCTGGATCCGTACGGCGCTGGCGCTCACGGCCGGGGCGATCGCGGTGCAGGCACGCGCGCTGGACCTGCCGGGTTGGGCGCGGGTCACGCTGTCGTGCGTGCTGTTGGCACTCGCCGCGCTCGCGGTGGTCCAGGCCTACAGCCGCTGGCGGCGCCACGAGGTCGCGATGCGCACCGGCGGCGAGCTCCCGGGGTTCGCCGGCGGCGTCGCCTTCGCGGCCGGGATCGTCGTGCTGATCCTCGGGGCGCTGGTGGCGGGCCTGCTCAACCGCTGAGGCCCTCGATCTCGGGTGGTGCACCGAGGCCGAACACGGCGGTGAACAGCCGCACGCACCGCGCGCTCATCTCGGCCGGGCTGGTGCCGGGGTGATCGAGCCACCACCCGACCAGGGAGTCGAACACGCTGGTCCACACCGCGACCAACGCCGAGACGTCCGCCTCGTCGTCGTCGCCCGCGAGGTGCATGAGCTGCCCCACGCCGTCGTGGGCGAGCGCGTCGACCTTGCTGCGGTACGGCGCGATCACCTCGGCGGCCTCCCCCACCGCGCCCAGCGTCGCATCGTTGACCAGACGCCACATCCACGGCCGGTCGCCGAGCAGGACGAACATCCCGTCGAGGGTGAGCAGCGCGCGGGCCAGACCGACCTCGCCGAGACCGGCGGTGCGCTCGATCTCGGCCACGATCACCTCGGCGGCGTGCCCGACGCAGGCGGTCAGGAGGCCCTCGCGCGAGCCGAAGTAGTTGTAGATCAGCGGCTTGGAGATCCCGGCGCGCTCGGCGATCTCGGCGACCGACGCCAGCGCCGCGCCACGCTCGGCGAAGACCTCGCCCGCGACGGCGAGGATCTGCGCCTCGCGCTCGGCCCTCGCGACACCCTTGGTCCCGGTGCGTCCCCCCGGCGTCCGACCAGTCATGCCGAAAGGCTAGCGCGTCATGTGACCTCATGGTAACTTACCCGAAAGTCACATCCCTTCCCGTGAGGACCACAGCCGTGCACGACCTGCTGAACCCGGCTCAGAACCCGGTGCTGTTCGCCGTCCCGTTCTTCTTCCTCAGCATCGCCATCGAGCTGGCGGCGCTGAAGTGGCTCGACCACGACGACACCGGGCTCGGCGGCATCGCGACCGGCTACGACGGCAAGGACACCCGCACCAGCCTGCTGATGGGCACCGGGTCGCTGGTCTCGACGACCATCCTCAAGATCGCGGGCCTGGCCTTCTACACCGTGATCTACACGCACGCGACGGTGTGGCACCTGCCGACGAACACCTGGTGGTACTGGCTGGCCCTCCTCCTCGCCCAGGACCTCCTCTACTACGGCAACCACCGCTTCGTGCACCGCGTGAACATCGGCTGGGCGGCCCACCAGGCGCACCACTCCTCGGAGTACATGAACTTCGGCACCGCCCTCCGCCAGAAGTGGAACCCCTGGTTCGAGCTGGCCTTCTTCCTGCCCCTGCCGTTCCTCGGCTTCGCGCCGTGGACGATCTACGTCGCGTTCTCCTTCAACCTGATCTACCAGTTCTTCGTCCACACCGAGCAGATCCACAAGCTCTGGCGGCCGATCGAGCTGGTCTTCAACACGCCCTCCCACCACCGCGTGCACCACGGCTCCGACCCGGAGTACCTCGACAAGAACTACGGCGGCATCCTCATCGTCTGGGACCGCCTCTTCGGCTCCTTCCAGCCCGAGCTGAAGCGGCCGACGTACGGCCTGACCAAGCCGGTCGGCACCTACAACCTGCTCAAGCTGCAGTACGGCGACTACTCCCACATCGTGCGCAACGTGAAGGCGGCCGACAGCTGGCGCGACAAGGCCGGCTACCTCTTCGGCCCTCCGGGATGGCAGCCCCGGACGTCCGAGCCGGTCGCGCCGGTGACCGCCCGCGGCTAGGGCATGTCTCCTTATCCGGCGGCGTAGCGAGCGGGCTTTCGCGCCGATCTGGCGAGGCGGGGACGCGAAGGCATGCTGGATCGCACGTCGAGCGGCCCCAACGCAGCGAGATCGGA
>Ga0123353_10000682_pt1 | contig 41525 bp, 37 predicted proteins | sample TergutLab28metaG_3_FD_92763 | JGI IMG/M metagenome (GOLD analysis project Ga0123353, IMG submission 92763) | Labiotermes labralis P3 segment gut microbial communities from Petit-Saut dam, French Guiana - Lab288 P3 | ecosystem: Host-associated > Arthropoda: Insects > Digestive system > Gut ... | reverse complement strand
CCCACATCCCCTTCGTCATCCGTGCCTTCCCGCTCTCCCATCGCCGCACCGCGCTCTCCGAAACCCCAAGCGTTGCGGCAAACTGCTCCTGTGATAGCCCGCGTTCCCGGCGAATCGCTCGCACCTTCTCCCCCTGCTTTGCCAGAAAGCGATTGTACTCGTCCAGCAAATCCTCCGCGGGCACGCCGAACAGCTCCGCAATTTTCGCAAGCTTGTCCGGCGGATAGGAATCCCTTGCCCCCTCCTCATAGCCAATATAGGTCGAGCGCTCCAGCCCGGCGAAGTCCGCTACTTCAATCTGAAAAAAGCCCCGCTGGCAGCGCAGCCAGCGCAATTTTTCTGCCGTGGTGGGGATGTCCTTCAGACTGCGGTACTGCAAATTGCACAGCGCGGCGTCGCATTGGCGCTTGGCACGTCGCAAGGGAATGCGATGGGTGTACTTCGGGGCAAAACGGCCTTGCGCATAGAAAATCGAGAGGTTTTCGCTCGTTTCGGCATAGAATTGCCACTCGAAAGGGCCGTCATGCGAGGATAGCAAAAACAAGCCATACAGTCCGCCCGGAACTGGAAGGCATCTTCTTGGAAACCGCACTCCCGGGTAGGCGACGACTTTTATGTCTATCACCGAAACGGCGTCTGCGCTCCGATGTACATTTCTCACCTGACGCTCGTGCGCACCAAGAACACTTTGCGATACACTGGGCCCGAGCAAATCCCCCACACGGCTGAACGGCTGCGATATTTTCGCTGCCGGATGAACCTGTACCAATTCGAGGTTGCCGACTATGCCGGCATCGACAGAAGCACCTACATAGGATATGAGGACACGGCCCGGGATTCCTATCCGCCGGACAAGCTTCATAAAATCGCGGAGCTCCTGCAAGTCGATATTTTCGATTTGTTGGATAACTACAACCGCTTCCTCTATGAAGGGCAGGGCCAGGCGATTAAGGCGCTGCGCAAGAACCAGCGCCTGACGCAAGACGCATTGAGCACCCTGCTCCAAACAACGCCGGGCATCGTGAGGCGCTGGGAGCACGGGAAGGTGAGAATGACGAAAGTCATGTGGGAGAGGATGCAGGAAATTCAAGCAGAGCAAAAGATCATATCGTCCTGTCTGTCACTTCCGCCTGCGTAATAATATCACGCAGGCGAACACCGTCAAAGGTGATTTCATTCATAGCTTCATCAGCGGTTTTAAACCACTGTTCGGTATCTTCCTTATAGTCCTCATAAAACAGTATCATTGGATCAGCATCGTGAGCAGGGGGAACTTTTGAACAAACATGATAATCGTGCCCCTCCCAATGAAATCCAATTTCCGCGCCGCAACGAACGCTCCATTTGAATTCGCTAATCGTTTCAAAGCGCAGCAGATCATACTGGCCACGTAAATCTAGTGGCTCGCCCATTTCCTTACTCACCTCAAATCGTTTGAATTCAGGGACTATGCCATCGAAATAGTTTTCCGGCTTTCCGAACTCAGGAAATCCGCCTCCCCAATCAATCCTATGGTCATGGGGATCTGAATGACTATCTGGAGTGCCATGATCTGTGTTATGCCGTTCCCTGTCCGCATATCCATCGCTACCAATTTTATCTTGATAGCGATCACCATTAGGCATGTCTGTCTCTTTGACTTCACCTGGTTTACCAATCAGTCTCTTGTCCTGCGGTTTATTTGGGCTCGGCTGCCAGTCGCCGCCTCTTGCGCTTCCGCCGCCTTTCTCAAACACAACATAGCCCGTGCGCTTGGTGATGCGATATTTTTTCGCCTTGTCGTCCTCATCATGCTTCCACGAACTCAAGTCATAGTCAACATAGACTATGTTGCCCCGCATCTCAGGGAAAGGCGTGTGGTAGCAGATGACGACCTCCGGCTCAATGCGGCGCAGCATTTCATTGTAGCCCTTGAGGAACCATTCTTTTTGGTCTTTGTGGTTGCCATGCTCGGACGCCATGTAGGTGGATACCGCCACGGCGGAACCCTTCGCGATGCCCTCGAAACAAAAGTCAAAGGTAGATTCGTCGCCCCAGTTGACCGTTGGCACAACCTTGATGTCATGATTCGCGAGATAAGCGCCCACCCAGCGGTTGCGGAACGTGTTGTAAAGCTGTAACACCGGGTGCATCTCCAAGTACATGCTGAAATCCGGAGTGAGTACGGCGCGGTACTTTCTAAGCGCCTCCACGCGCTTTTCGGGGTCCGTCCAGATGTCCTCAAACTTATAGTCATAGAGAAAAAAATGAACCATGCGTTGGAAATGCTCATCATTTCCGTTCTTCGCACGGTCGTAGCCGATAAGTCTGAGTCCTTCGAGTTCTTTCGCCGACAGGGTGCATTTTGGGATGTTCGGGATTTTCCATAGTTTTTCTCCGAGGAATTGGTTGCGCAGGAAGAGAGGACTTGTTCGGTAGCGATAATTTTCGATTGTCATACTAACCTCCTTCAAAATTTTCCTTTCTTCCCTTTTAAACATAGCATGGATTTTTGCGTTTGTCAAGCACTTTTTTCAGGCGGAGAGGATGCAGGAAATTGGGGGTTGCAGCGCAAGAGCAAGTGTGGTATAATCGTCATGCTTTGATGCCTTCATGCTCGTCCTTATGCTATGTAGCGGAGGCTGAAGTTTTTCAGCCAGCCGCCCCAACATGTAGCGGGGATTCGTGTATGTCGTCCGTCACCGCCTGCAGCAGCGCCAGCTTCTGCTCCTTCGGAATTGAAAGGTCTAGCAGTTGCTGGGTCACCATCTGGGCGTGAAGCATCGCGACACGCCTTTGCAGTTCCAGGATCGCACCCGGCTCAGTTGGGAAATAGGACTGCACAATCAATGCATGACCGACCCCCTTTTTAAAATTCACTCCATTTTATGACTGGCAGCTTGACCAGTATACATCTGATTTTTTCGCCTAGTTGTTGAAAAAATAATTCTGCACCCCATCCAGCCTGTGATAGGCCATCTTTAGTTGCCTGGATTCATCGGAGGGCAGTGCATCCCGGAAGGATTCTAGGACGCGGGCGATTGCGTTCTTGGCGTAACCCAGTTCCTCCACCGGGGCGACATCGAACGCAGCCATGGGATCATCCTCCTCGTCCTCGTCGTTCGCGTGGCGGCCGAGCAGCGCGTCCCTGCAAGCGCACAAGTCCCCGACTGTCCAAAGCCTGTATTCCTTGGCGAACGCAAGAATAAGGCTCCCGCCCACCTCATGGGCCAAAAGCTGCTTGGAGGCGCTTTCAAGGGCCTCGGCCCCTGCCTTGATTTTCTCTTGGGCCTCCGTATCATCAGGCAGGCTTGCCAGGGAAGCGACGTTATCTTTCGCTTGCGTCAAAGCATCGCGACAGGCGAAAAGCGCTTGTATTACATCGTAGGTTATCATGGTATAGACCTTTCTACTTTTTCTTTTTTCGCGAATTGCCTTACAAAAATTCAGGATGCCGATTGCCCGGTTGTTATGGGCAGGAAAGCCAGACAACCTTCCTGCCCATAATGCTGGCGAGTTAGTTATCAAAATAGTCGTATTCAATCCAGTCTCGTAATGATTGATCGACATGGTTGCCTGTCTTCTTTAAGGTGCATTTTAGGGTGGAGTAATGTTCGGAATTTTTCTCTCCCAGAGAATGGGGATCTTCTTTCTCTAACATTACAGCTAAAATGAATAATATCGAAGCCAAGTTGTAGCAAGCATCTATCTCCTGTCGATAATCAATCATGGCACCGAGCAACTGCTGGGGGATGTCAGTGTTGGATGGACAGGAGTATTCTTTCCTCATCGCCATTACCAGATCAATCATTTTGTTGGCCTTTTCGTCTAAAACATCAAGCCTTTGTTCGTATTCAGTCTTATACTGATTGAAATTCTTTTGGCAATCGGCCAGAACGGATGCTGAAATTGATTTAGTCGATTTGTTCTCCCTTTCTTCTTCATCAAATGAGGGGGATTCGACTTCTTCCACTACACGCAGTGTTTCGCTTAAATTCTTGCAGATATTATCAACATGTTCTCGTTGTCCCGGCTCTATTTCTATTTCCCCGAGCTCGGCGTAGAGCTCATCCGACAGCAGACATGGAGCAAGCCCTTGATTGATAATGGTTTCGATATAGCTTCGGAGTTCAAGCCAGGAGACCTCTAAATCCACACACGTGTAAGCAATGTCTAAATTTTCAGTAGGGTCATCGGATTGCACCGAAATTGCCTTTTCCATGATCAATTCTAGCTCTGAACTGAAATATTCCAAATTAACGGGGTGAGGCCTATAGCCAACTTCCATAACATACTCCTTTATTATTTCGTAAAATTATTTTGCAAAGAAGGAAAACAGATATATGCTTTTTGAAGAATACGATTAATCTTCATTGGCAGGGTATCGCCAGTCATACGGTTTTCACCGCCTTTCTAGTCCAAGTTTCGTGGGTATGCGCATTGAGTTCTTGTTTCTTGCCGCCCTCCTGTACAGCAAGTACATGTGTTGTATGGCTATAAACCAACTGGTGATTTTCTACCAACTCTTTTGCGTGCCCGTATGATGTTCGGAAAGACCTGGGCTTGACGATACCCTCTGAACGGTGATACAGGTGCGAGTAAGGCGGGTAGAAGTGGAACAGTTCGATTTTCTCCTGCTTGGTGAAGTAGCCAGCGACAGGGCCAACGTCCTGAATGCGACGCACCTTGACGTAGCCATGCTTCCAAATATCTTCCAATTCCGAGCTGGAGAGAAAGACAGTGGAACCATCCCGGTTCTTGAAAAAATAATGACAGTGCCAAGCGCCTGATCGATGGGGTTCCGCCACCATGAGGTATTCCACCATGGGATATGCGTAGCGCAACCGTTCAACAAATTTCTTGTGATGCGAAACAACGACAGATAAATCATACACTGGTTCACCAAAGGTAGCGACAGCGTGGAGATCAACGCCGTTGCCGCGAAAATTGTTGAGAATAAGAGCCCGTACTTGACGACGACTTTTCCTTGCACTATCCTGACTACCAGCACGATTTTTAGCCTTGCTTGTAAAAATCACCTCGCCGGTATTGGTATTCACAAGCATATCGCCAGAAATTTTTCGATAAGGCAAAGGATTGGCAAGCGACTTATCCGAAGTCCTCAACTCCATCGTGCCGTCAATATAGCAAGTAACACGACACGAGGAACTATCCTCTGGAATTTTTGCTGTTGTCAATTCGAAAACGATATTGTCCTGCATAAACGTCTCCATCATGAGAAGAATTTCCGCTATAATAGCCGTATAAACAAGCTTTGCAACTCATGGGGGACGGAGTGCGTGGTAGTATATCGCTACTTTGAGATAGCCGGGTATCAAAATCACCTCCAAAGGGTTTATTTTTAGACCTCCTTAAAAAGGAAGTCTATGAGACTGCCAAACACGCGCTTTAAGGATTTACTACACAACTGGCATCCGCGTATTCATAAAAAATCTCCCATACAGCCGCTACGAGTTCTTCATCATACCTGGGCTGGATTAGCCTCCGAAGTCGAACACTCCGAACAGACCACGGAATACGATTTTCGGGGATTCCATAGTATTGAACTCGGATGTGATGGTCTATACCTGCATCAGAGTGAGCACTGTTACTCTGAAATTCACCTGTTGCCACTCCCAGGTAATAGCTCCCGTTCGACTTTAATAAGATCAATCCGCCGCTCTCATTGATTTCCTTGAAGCAGGTCAACGTGGGATTAGCGCCTCTTCGGCCATCAGGCCAAAACAGCTTTGCTTCAGTACGCGCTACATCAATAGTATCGTGTCCCGTGCGTAATCCCGTCCAACTGTAACCTAAGACACTGTGCCTCAGGCAATACCTATCGCAGGAACGTTCTCCTACGTTTGGAAATCTCGCGAAGTATACTTTGCCGCTTCGCTCGGCATTTGTAGAAAAGTTTTCCAATTGTTCAATCTCCAAAACTTATTTTTTCTTTGGTTTCACATCCTGGGCAACTTACATATTTGAGCCCTGAAAATTTGACCGTGTATTTTTTACCTCCTCAGTCCATAGTAGTTGCGTTAATTTATATGTGTCACCAAGTGGTTCCACTTTTTTTAGATGCTATCGAAACTTCTGCCAAATGCATGAAAATTGTAGAAACAAGATGCGTCTCCTTGTGCAGAATGCCAATCATTCGATTGAAATTTACATCTTTTGCGGTGAAAAGACATTCAGCATAAAGAAGAAAGCGCAACGGAATAAACCGCTACGCACTTATTATCACAGAAGATTTTAATTTGAATAGAGGATACAACCAAATGCATTCAAAAACAACCCGATCACTCTGCGCTCTGCTGCTCTTGCCATTCCTGCTGGGCGGCTGCGGTGTGTTGAGCACCACGCTCATTAAGCCGGAGGGAGAGATTCTTTTTCAAACACCAACGGAGAACAGCGGCAAACCGCTCATTGACAGAAAGGCCCTCAAAAACCCCGTTGTAGACATCGAAGGCTGGGCGGTTAAAGATGCCTGCATGATTTGGCACGAGGATTATTTTTATATTTTTTCGTCGGCTTTTTTCTTTGAGGACGGCATGGAGCGCAGTCATTTGCTTGGGATGCGTACACCCGTGTTGGGCAAAACACCTGAAATCCTGTTTGTCAGCTACGGCAAGGAGCTTGGGGCCTATGGCCTGGCCTCCCCGGACATCGCCGAAAAAGACGGCATATTTTATCTTGTCTATAATACTTGGGGCGACAAGCCCGGTGAGCCGAACCGGCTGTTCTACGCCACCTCCGGCGACTTGGTCAACTGGGAGTTTCACAAGCCCTTAGCGCCCGAAACTACGGCAGGCGTCCGCGCCATCGACGCCGCCATCGCCTTTGCGAATGATAAAGTCTATCTCTGTTGGAAGGAAAAGCAGAGCATCAAATTCGCATGGGCCTCCGACATAGCCGACCCCCAGTGGACACGCATCCCGGCGCGGATGGGCGGCTGGCACGAGAACGTGCAGTTTATCTGCATTGACGGCATTTGGCACATGATGGCGACGGGGTATTATGGCATCACTTTCAAGCACCGCCCCTTCCTGCTGCGCATGGACGGCGACCCCGCCGAGGACGAAAGCTGGGGCCGCTGGACACGGCTGCGTATGTACGAGCCCCCGGCGGAGGCATTCAACACCGCCGAGCTGGCCAACGCCGCCTATCTGCTGGATGCCCGGCAGACCGATGGCATGTTTTATCTGCTCTATGCCGGAACCGTTGACCAGTCCCTCCACACCAAGCGCGGCGATTGCCGGCTGGGCCTCGCCTGGTCAGACGATCTTATCAATTGGGAGGTTGCAGGCTGAAGCTTTTCGCAGATATGCCTGTCTATACTTGGCATGTGCATGAGATAGAAAAGCACCCGCGTTTTCACACGGAGTACCTTTTTTGCTGATGGCATTTGCGGCTAGAGAGCCGCAGGGAGACTTTTGCCTAACGGCGGGAATAGGTGTAAACGAAGTTATTAAGGCACCTTCACGGGCCTCTGAGAGGCTTCTTGCTTGATGGGGGGGAAGGGTATACCAGGAATCGTTGAAGGACCTCTGGACACAATTCACTGTTTTTTCTTCTTTATCTCGGCTCGGATAATGTCGTTGTCCAAAGTTAATATGGCACCACATGAGCAATATAGCCCATTGCCTTTAACCGGAAAAAGGTGCTCCGCGTTGCAGTTCGGGCAGGATACTTCGTAGTAATCGCCTTTGATGCGAAACAGCGTAACAAAGAACAATAGTATAAGCAGTCCACCAAGAATGTTTAGCCACGTGCCAATCCATATGTTCAACCAAAAGCACAATGCAGCAGCGGGTAAACTGATTACCAAAATAAATATAGAACTACCTTGCACTTTTCGGACAACAGGGTAGTTGGTTTCAACAACCACTCCTAATTTAGGCTCATTCGCATTGCCAATTGGTTTCCCGCAGCCTGTACAGTATTTCGCGTCGACTTTCAGTTGCTTTCCACAGTGTTTGCAGAACATAAGAATTCCCCCTTTCGCTATACCTTAGTCGCAGTCATGACGCAATCAAAGCGCGTGTAAGTATTGCCCCATTCATCGATGGAATCAATTGGGCTAACAACAAGCCTGTATCTGTAACCCGCAAAGGTTCCTGCTTTTACGTCGGCTCCGCCTTCCCCATCACTCCAACCATCAATGAAATTGGTGAAGAACGAGGTGTCGGTTTTGTTTTGGGAAAACGCTTTCAGGGCCACGTAGGTGTTCTCTTCCATAACGCGCGTGTTTTCCATCCCTCTCAACGTCAGGGTAAAAGCAGACTTGTCTTTTTGCCATGACAGCTCGAAGGAAACGCCAGCATTGCTATACGTCTCCGATATTGTTGCTGATATCGCGGTGTCGCTGCGCACGGAGTACCTATCTAACGAATCGCCAACATATAATTCGCTGCTGGTTCGGTTCCATTGTTCCACCAATTGGATTACGCTTAATCCCGTGCCCTGAGCCGTCGGCATGGTAGTTGCAGCAGGCGTAGCTGTATTGGCAGGATTATCAACCGCGGGATCGGGCGAAACATTTTGAGATTGGATTGGCGAAGGTTCATATGTATTGCTTGCCGTCTTGTCCATAATGTCTCGTGTTCGCAGCCCTTGCTCGTAGGCTTGTGTTCGCATGGCTGTTGCACAATAGAAAACCTGTGAATCTCTTTTTACGACTTCATACAAAACACCATTCATAAAAGTTGGGCCAGATTCTTCAAGTGTTTTGAATCCAGGTATCTTGTTTGTTGAGATACCTATTATTAGGTTGACCATTGCTATGGCAACACTGTCATCCTCTGGAATATTTTTTGCAGTAAACCAGATAGAACAAATTTTATTTGTTGTCGGCTCCACAAACAGTAGTATACTCTCCCACTCATATATGTTGTATAGTCCATTTGTTCTGCTTTTGAATCCCGAAGGCTGTACTGCGTAGCCTGTATTGCGTGGTTCGCCAAAGCCATTCAGTTTCTTAACTTCATTTTTGCCAATGCCCATAAATAGTTCATCATAAGCTCGTACACCAATATATTTATCGCACAGATATTTTCCTTCCGGGGTCACTCCTTGTATGCAAACGACATAGTGTTCACGTATCATCGCGCCAAAGCCGTTTTGAGCATCTACGGTTAAAGTGACAATAGCTCTGCCGTACTCATCTTTTTCCTCAACTGTTGCAGCGCCCCAAGAAGCGGTGGTGGGCGCTTTTAGAATGTCGCAAACTGCACTCTTTGCACTGGAAATATACTCATCATTAGAAGCATTCCTCTTAAACGTTCCACCACCCAACTTATCCTCAGACCATTTATTATAGGCATCGCAAAAATCTTCAACTGTCATGTCAAAGACAAGTCCAGTTGAGCCGACTCCCTTCTGTAGGTTCGCAGCATACGGATAGACAGGCTTAACCGAAAAACGAATGTCATTTTTCTTGTTTGTCGAACTGAACGTTATACTGAAGCCTGTAACTTCTTCTTGAATCAAATCCTTGCTTGCCTCATGGTAGCCAGCCACTCCTTGGGCAATTTGCGTATCGGATATGTTTTTCGAGAGGATCTTCAAAAGCTCCGAAGCTGTTTCGTCCGTTGCTATGTTGGGGGCAAGATAGGTAACTTCTTTGATGTTCTTATTCTTATCGGAGGTCTTAAATGAAATCGTGGTGCCATCGCCTAATTCCACAAACGAATTACTGGAAGCCATATCATTTGCCTGAATTTTTACCCCACGAGTAAGTCCATCCGACTGCTGTGTCGCCGCAACGTTCCAACTTTTTACGAAGTCGTTGACCCTGACATACGAATAATTGTCAACCATGCTTGCTATTGCTATGATAATCACGGTTAGCCCGATTATCGCTGCCAACCCCGCCGAGAAAAGCAGAATGGGCTTCTTGCCAAAGACTTTCTTGGGTGACTTCGGTTGAGGTATTGTCGGCGATTCATCGAGAACAGATGCAGGGGGATTTTCGGTGCCTTCATCCTGCTCAATGCCGCAACCAGGACAAAAGCGGGCGTCTTCATCGAGTTCTTTTCCACATTGGCTACAAAAGTTCATTTCACTGGCCCTCCCATTCATTTTTAAATTTTTCTCTATACGCCGCATCCGTCACCCGGTGGCTCGGATGCCACATATCCACCATGCGATAGGGAGCGTCCGCCCCAAGAATTTCGGCGACAATCCCATAGCACCCGCCACAAACAATAACATCCGGCGCAAGGAGTTTTATTTCCTCCCGGATCAGCGGTGCGATGCCCGGTGCTGTCGCATAGGCTCGGAGCTTTTTCATGTCCGTGGAGGCAAGCCCGCCCGCTTTGTTCAGGTTCATGTGGGCTGTCACGGTCAGGTCGTCGCTGCCCGTGATGATTTTCTGCATGTCTTCAATTCTTCGTTTGATTTTGTGCGGTTCCCCGGTTGCCACAATGCGCTTGAACCAGAAATCGAAGCGCCCGGCCTGCTCGGCAGGCATATCCGCCCGCTCGGTGAGATTGCCCTCTTTGAGGATGTACAGCACCTTCACAGGTGCGTTCAGATACGCCTCTTCCTCACCGACAATTCCGTCCGGGGTAAATCGCCACGAAATGTCCAGGCCCAGGTCTACTTTGCCTCTCAGTTGCTCTGCCTTCCAACGGTCGAACAAATCACCCAGTTTTTCTTCAATGCTCATGACAATTTTCCTCCTAATACTACTGATAGGAGCATTATAGCACCCTTAGAGAGCATAGTCAAGAAAAATTGCTACTCAGCAGCGCAATTATGCTTTTCGGTGAATTCCCCTCCACCCCCAAATCAGCTACAATAGTATGCAAGCGATGGGAGGGATGGGATTCATGGGTTCTTTGGACAGCAAGGCATTCGGCGCACGGGTTCGCAGGGCGAGGGAGGCAAGCAACCTGACACAGGAACGCCTTGCGGAGATGTGCGGTAAATCCGTTGCACACATAGGGCACATTGAGCGGGGCGACAGGCTCCCGTCTCTGGACGCCCTCTATATCATTGCGCGCGAGTTGAAGGTAAGCGTTGATTCGCTTATGTTTGATTCCGGCACGAATGAGGAACCCTCCTTCAACACGGTCGCCTCCATCATCCAGGACAAGGACAAAGCGAAAATCAGGACGTTCATGGGGGTGGTTCGTGTGCTTGCGGATCACATTGACGAGATGTAGGGTAGACCACCATGAGGACGGCGTACCCCGGACAGATTTCCCCTCGCGTGATGTACAGCGGGACATCGGCCATCGCCTGCGCCTGCTCGGCCAAGATGCAAAACAGCTTGCCGTAAGTCACCTTCTCGAACTCCATCGAAAGCCTCCTCAAAAAATGGTCTTGCGACAATAACGGGAAAACAACAGGATTTACACCGAACACTCCGTGAATTTTCGAAAATAAAGAAAATCCCGCTCTCGGCCAAATAAGCCAAGGGCGGTTCTTCGTTATTGTTTATTTAAGGACAAGCAAGTGGTGCGTTATTGTTTTATACAATGGGTAGTAGAAAGCATGTATGAAATGAAAGGAACGCAACTATGAGCGTCAATTACGGCAAATACTTCGACCCGGCGGATAAACGAAAAATCGCCATCTACTCCCGCAAATCGAAGTTCACGGGCAAGGGAGACAGCATAGGAAATCAAAAGGAAGAATGCTTTGCCGAATGCAGGTACAGAGCGGCCAGTGTCGGCGTGACGCTGTCGGACGACGATTTTCTCGTGTATGAGGACGAGGGCTTCTCCGGCAAACATATGAACCGCCCCGGCTTCCTGGAGATGCAGCGGGCATACAGGGACAACAACGTCAAGGTAATCGTCTGCTATCGCCTGGATCGCATCTCGCGCAACGTGGGCGAGTTCGCCGGGCTGATTGACGAACTCGAAAAGCTGAATGTCGGGTTTATCTCCAAGAGCGACGGATTCGACACCGTCACACCCGCAGGCAGAACCATGATGTTCATGGTCACGGTGTTTTCCCAATTTGAGCGGGAGATTATCGCGGAGCGCATACGGGACAACCTGATGGCCCTCGCAAGGACAGGCCGATGGCTGGGGGGAGAAGTCCCCACCGGGTATGAGAGCGTCGAGGTGGAACGCATCCGGGAGGACAACACGACCCGCACACTCCATCGCCTGGGGCAGGTGCCCTCGCAGATTGCGACTGTGCAGAAAATCTACCAGCTGTTTATGCAAATGGATTCCCCAGTGAAGGTGGAGATGGAGTTAAAAGAGCAAAAGATAAAAACCAAAAGGGGCAATGCATTCACAAGATACGCCGTCAGGGATATTTTAAAAAACCCTGTGTATATGGTTGCGGACAACATGGCCTATCAGTATTTTCAAGCATTGGGCGCAAACATCTATGCCGATGAATCTGAATTTGATGGAACCTCCGGCGTTGCGGTGTACAATCGCACAAAGCAGGAGCATGGGAAGGCAAAGATATTTCGCCCTGTTACGGAATGGATCGTAGCGGTGGGACAGCACAAGGGCTGCATCAGCGGAGAGGACTGGACGAGGGTGCAGGCCATGCTTCAACGCAAAAGCAGAAAATCCTCTTCGGACTCGGAGCCAAAGAAAACCACAACAAGCGATTTTTCGTTGCTTGGCGGCCTTCTGGTCTGCGGTGAATGTGGCTCCTTCATGCGGCATAAGCTCACAGACCGTATGCATAAAGATTACGGTGAACTGAGTTACCCCTATGTCTGCCTGACCAAGGAGAGAACCAAGCGGGAGGGCTGCACGTGCGACAGGGTGAAGGACGGCAATGCCCTTGACCGCCTGGTGTGCGAGGACGTCCGCAGGCTGGACGAAGACGGCTCTGCGTTTGTCCTTCAGATGGAGCAGGCCAGAAAGCAAATCCGCGGGATCACGGAGGGGCAGGAAAAACAGATCGAAGACCTGCGCAAGCAAATTCAGCAGCACGAAAAAGTCATCGCCCGGTTGGTGCGTTCCATTGGGCAGGGCGATGACGATGAAACCGCCCTGGCGGATGAATATTTCCGAAAGGACATCGCGCAGTTGGGCCAGCAGATTAAAGATAAAGAACAGCAAATTGCCGAACTGGAGGCCATCGCAAACAGCCAGCAGCTCTCGGATAACGAGTTCAATCTTTTGCGGGGAATGCTTTCCTCCTTCGCCAACTCTTTTGACGCAATGACCGTTGCCCAGAAGCGCATCGCCCTGGGTACGCTCATCAACAAAATCATCTGGGACGGGGAAAAGGCGCACATCGTCTATTTCGGCTGCTCGGGAGAAATTACGCAGCTGCCCGCGCTAAATGGTGCGGATATTCCCGCTTCTGAGGAGGAAGAGGCCAACACGGGTGGCTTGTTAATGAAATCCTCATGCACTTCCGCAACCAAAAAAAGACAGCCCAAGACGTCTCCATGAGCGACCCCATCGACGTGGACAACGAGGGCAACCCCCTCACCCTCATGGACGTCATCAGCATGGACGACACGGTGCTCGACGAAATTGACCTAAAAATCCGCGTGGAGCAGCTGTACGACCTGCTCGGGCGCATGAAGGAATCGCGGGAGAAGGAGATTCTCGTGCTGCGCTACGGGCTCTACGGCAACGACTACCACACGCAGCGCCAGGTGGCCAAGCGCCTGGGCATCAGCCGCAGCTACGTGACTAATCACAACAATGCAAAGATTCACCGAAATTATTTGTCCAGTTCCAACTGCGGAAATCGGAAGAAAATCTTAATATCCTTGGCATCCGTGAGTTCGATGCGCTCCACCAGGCTCACCAGCAGCTCGCGGTTTTCCTCTGCGGTTGCCAAAAAGCGAGACACCAGCAACTGCGCTTGCTCATCAATGCTCATGCTGCTCCCAGGCTTGCGTTCCATCAAATGCAGGCGTTCTTCCAGCTGGCTGCGTTCCTGCTTTAAGCTGGTGTAGACGCGCTGAAAATCCGCATCATCCAGTACCCCTGCAAGCTTGTCTTTGTACACCCGGTCCAGCTTGTCATTTAGGGTTTGCAGCTTGATTTGAAGCCGTGCTACCTCCCGTTCGCGCTCTTTCTGACCGCTGGCCACTGTTAGTTCCTGCTCGGCCAACTGTTTGCAGGCTTTTGGATTCAACCAGTGCAGGCACACTCGGTTGATCTCGTCAAGGACGGCCTTCGTCACCTTTTCCAGGCGGATACAGTGACAAGTGCAGGCGCTCTCCTGGGTGAAGCGCTGGTAGGTGCGGCAGACCAAGTAGAGCATTTCCCGATCTCCCGATTTGCGGCAAATCACGCCGAGAGGGTAGCCGCACTCATGGCAGAAAATCAGGCCCTTGAGCAGGAAATCGTAGGTGCGGCTGCGGGTGCGCTGACGGCTTTCGATGAGCAACTGCACCTTGTCGAATACTTCACGCGATACGAGCGGCTTATGTGTGCCCTCGACAACGACCCATTGCTCCGGCGGCATCCGGCGGCATTCGTCCACCTTGTAGCTGACCTTCTGCATCCGGCCCTGCACCATGTTGCCGATGTAGACCTCGTTTTTCAGCGTGGCGTTGACGCGCTCGGTGGCCCATTGCCCGGAATACGGCCCGGTTTTCGCCGGGGTCAACCCGGCATACACGGCGGGCGGCGGCACCCCTTCCGCGTTGAGCGATGCGGCGATCTGACGGCAGGACACCCCGGTCAGCGCCATCGAAAACATGTGGTGCACCACGGCGGCGGCTTCTTCGTCAGGAACGAGCACGTTTTTGCTCTCCGGCGATTGGCGGTAGCCGTAAGGTGGTTTCCAGCCAATAAACTCCCCCTTGCGCTGTTTGTCGCGCTTAACGCTGGTGATTTTCTTGCTGATGTCCTTGGCGTACATATCGTTCATGATGGCCCGGAATGGAGTGATGTCGTTGGCGGTGCTGTCGATGCCGGTGTCCACGCCGTCCAGCAGCGAGATGTAGCGCACACCTTGCCGGGGGAAAAACTGCTCCATGTAGTAGCCTGTCTGGATGTAATCGCGGCCCAGGCGGCTCATGTCCTTGGTAAGCACCATATTGATTTTTCCGGCTTGGATGTCGGCAATCATGCGCTGGAATTCGGGGCGATTGAAAGTTGTGCCGCTGTAGCCATCGTCGATGTAGGTGTCCACCACGTCAAGGCGGTGCTTGTGGGCAAACTCGGTGAGCAGGCTGCGCTGGTTGGTGATGCTTTCGCTTTCCTTTTCGCGATCCTCCTTGTCATCCTCCTTCGAGAGCCGGATGTAAAACCCGGCCCGGTAGTCCATTGGGTTGCTTATTTCTGTGTACATTCACGTACCTCCGAAACAAGCGACCACTCATTTGTATTCAGTATAGCAGGTTTTGGCGGCTGATTCAATTCTTTTTTTACAAAAGCCGCGAAAGATTGCAGCAGCAGTTCTTCAATAGACGGGCCGCTGTCGGCGTAGACGCAAGTGATATTCAACCCAATCCCCCCATAAGCATAGTTAGTCCATGCTTATGGCTGCGCCAGTTTGTCCTATGAAATTCTAGGCCACATCACATTCACACCCAATTAACTGCCCATGACAACAGGGGCACTGTTCCGCATCGCAGCCATCGTGATGATACTGCCCCACGCCAGCGTTGCAGTCATGGCTTATATCGCCCTCCTCCAGGCAGGGATCAAAATCAAGGGCATCGCCAACTGGGATGCGTTTATATACCTTGCCGTTGCAGGATACGGTGCTATCGGTGCAACCCGTAGGCGCATGGCTTGTCGCTTAATGTCCTCGTACAATTCAGTTAATACCCTTGCGGATGCATTAAATTTTAGCCACTCACTGATGCTCTCTAATTCCCGTTCGTACTCAGCAGTGTACTCTAAATTAAAATGCTTGTCCGGCATAGGTGAAAGGATTGGATAAACGATAACGGCGCTGCTGTTCTTGGGCTTCTTCCTCCCTCGCTTTGGCTAGATAAGCGTCCATCCTACGATGCGCTTCGGCGGCGGGAATTGTTTCTAGTGTCCCGGCAGCAATTTGGCGGTCTGTTTCGGCCAACTTTTCACAGACCATCTTGTCCCACTCGCTCACTGGTTGTTTTGACATAGATTGATTATATCATGGCCTGCAATAGGGTTGTACGCTATAAGTATCTACCCATAAACAGCCATTATATAGGTAGATAGTCAATTAAAATAATGAAACATGGTTAGATATGCCCGTTACGTCCCGCTTCTCAATATCTCCAAATAGGCGGCATAGGAGAAAGTGCGGTAACGCTGTTTGCCTGCGGTTTGCGCTAATACCCCCGCATCCACAAGGCGATTCACCGCGTTGGAAACGGCAGTAAAAGTCATGTTCAGCGCGGCGGCGGTCTTGGCAATCTCGATGATGGGGTTGGCCTCCAAATAATCCAGCAACCGCAGGGCTGTCATGGACGCACGGCCAAATTCTTTGATAATCGCGGTGTTTTGCCCGTGCAGAAGGTTCAGGGCGCATACTGTGTCCACTGCGTCCTGCGCCGATTCCAGCACGGCCAGCAGAAAAAACTTCACCCACTGCTCATAGTGGCCTTTTTCACGCACTTCCATCAGGCGGTCATAATATTCCGTGCGGTTTTTTTTCAAGGAGTAAGAGATATATAGCGCGGGTGAACTCAAAACTTGCCTATGCAGCAAAAAAAGTGTAATCAGCAAGCGGCCCACGCGCCCGTTGCCGTCCAGGAACGGGTGTATGGTTTCAAATTGGTAATGAATCAACGCCGCCTGTACTAAGACATCCAGATTATCTTCGTTATATAAATACTTCTCCAAATCAGACATGGCCTGCGCCATGTCCTGCGGGTTAGGCGGGATGTATCGGGCGTTTTTGAGGGTATTGCCCTGCCCGCCTATCCAGTTTTGGGAGCGCCGAAACTCGCCGGGGTCTTTCTCCTGCCCGCGCAGCCCGGAAACGGCGTGAACTTCTCGAATCAGCCGGTTGCTCAAAGGCAGTTCCTTTTGCCGGGCAACGGCAAACTCCGTGGCCTTGACATAGTTGACAACCTCGGCTACGTTGCGGTTGGCGTTTTCGTCCCGCATCGGGTCTAAAATATCTTCAAGCATGGCCTGCGTCCCCTCGATTTGCGAGGACATCAGTGCTTCCTTGCGCACGTACATGGAGATGAACAGTGGCATGCTGGGGATATGCCCTGTTTGGCTTTCCAGCTGCGCCAGCGCTTTGTTTGCCTGCACCAGCAAGCCGACCGTCTCCGCGTCCAGTTCGACCGGCGGCTGGGGCGGCAGCGGAACGGGTGAAAATGATTTATAGGCGGCATCGCCGGATAGGTTGGTGATAAATTCGCCTGCGCGGTTTGTCATGTGCTTTCTCCTAAAATGGAATTACACGGATATTATACCCTTCTAATTCCATTTTGTCAAGCGAAAGTGGAATTAGAAAGCAAGAACGAGACTTTAATTTCAGTTTCGGCGTTATAGTAACTGGTTTATCAAAGCCTCAAGCAGTTTGCTGCTGCTTACCCCTTTATCCTCGGCTGCTGCGGCCAGCTTGTCTATGGTGTCCTGCCGCATGTACAGGTTGACACCCCTGCGCCTTTGCTTTTCCTCAAAAACGAGGTTTATACCATGCTCTATGTTATACCATATATTACTGCTATATGTTGCGCGTGTATGCTATGAATACACAGTATGTACATGGAATATACGCATAGATTATGCGTGTGTGCTATGCGCAATGCCTTTCTTTTTGAACTGCTCTAGGCCATTGTGGGCAATGTCCCGCAAATAGCCCCATTTCACATCATCCGGCAGATTGATAAATCGCTCCTGGTCGGCAAAATAGCTATAGGCGGCCTCAAGGCGGCCAACCGCCTGACTGCCGCCATCACGGAACAGCCGGAACCAGCTATCCGCGATTTTATATGACTGGCCGGGCTTTTTCTCATAGCTGGCATCCAGGTCAAGATTGAAATTTTCAGCAAGGCGCATGGCCTCGGCCTGCCAATGCCGAGCAGGGGACTGCTGCCTTTTGCTTCAAACTTCTCATAAAAATTAGTAACCGCGCCAGCGGTTATATTTTTTATATCATTTTCATTTTCATTGTCATTCTCATTATCGGGTTTTCTGGGTTTTTGTTTTAAGCCCTCGGTTTCATCAAAACCAGTTTGGATATCATTTATCCCACCGCTTTTAATAAAACCCAGTGGGTTTTCTGGGTTATCTTTTCGTGGTCGGCCACCTTTTGCGCCATTCAAGCGATTGCGATTGACTGTCTCCTGATATTTTTCGTTGTTCTTGATGAGGTCGAGCTTGATGAAATCAAAAGAGAGTTGCGCCAGGGGGTCATCAATTTGCGGTTCAAAGCCATTCTGGAACTCTAGTATTGCCTGGAACACCAGGCCCTTTTGCTCGGTTGTCAACCGTTCTAACTTTTGCAGCAGGTCGCAATACAGGACAAAGCTGCTCTTGGCCGGGCTGTCTGTTTGCGCCATATAAAAAGTCCTTTGTATTTCTCAACGGGGCAAGATGTGTTTGAACACATATTTTGGCAAGCGTTTCCACCTTGCCACCTCGAGAGACACAAAGGACTAACGTCATTGTATCATGCGTTCAAACTTTTTACAACCCCCATTTGCCGGCGTAGGGTTGACGCGGTGCGCGTGATGCCAATAATAGAGTGGGGGAGCGGGGTTTGTCAAGCCCCAATTTCCTCTGAAACACGAAATGCTTGTCCGTGATAATAACTAAAAAAAATGAGTGGCCGCTTGGTGATATTTGTTTTTGCATTAACCGTGCTGCAAACACTGCTTTTTATGCAAAAATGCAAAGTCTAAAACCCTTGTAGGACAAGCGTTTGCGGCCTGTTTACAATAGCCGTGTCTTGAAGTCTCCCGCATCGAAAAAAAAGCCCTGCTGGCGCTGCAAAAGGCGCTCAAGGGCTAGCGCTTCAAATTTTCTTGATTTCCCGCTGTGCGTGATTGACACGCCGCCCCTCCTGTGCTATCATATCCATGCAGGCAATTTTTCATTTTGGAGGGGATCAACCATGAAAGCCAAACGCGCAAAAAATCCGCTGCGGGTATACGATGTCCTGCTCGTCCTCATCGCGCTGGCCTTTCTCTCGCTCCTCGGCCTGGGCGCCCGCGCCCGGGAACCGGCGGAGCCGTTCGTCACGGAGCACATGGTGGCGGCGGCCTACTCCCATTCCCTTGCGCTGCGCAGCGACGGCACGGTCTGGGCCTGGGGGCACAACTACGACGGGCAGTTGGGCGATGGCAGTAATACAGATCGCAGCGTGCCCGTACAGGTTCTGAACCTGAGCGAAGTGGTAGCTATCTCCGCGGGCGGTGCCTGCGGTATGAGTCAAAGCGGCGCTACCGGCCACTCCCTGGCGCTAAAAGCCGACGGCACGGTTTGGGCCTGGGGAAATAAGGCAAGCTTCACCTTCCCTCCGATCAGCAACAACAGCACACCCGTGCAGGTGCCCGGCTTGAACGATGTGTCGGCTGTCGCGGCAGGCAGTGGGCATTCCCTGGCGCTAAAAAATGACGGCACGGTCTGGGAATGGGGAAGCTCACCTGTTCAGGTGAACGGTTTGGATAGCGTCATGGCCATTTCGGCGGGCGAACAAATTTCTGTTGCGCTGAAAATCGATGGAACGGTTTGGACCTGGGAGGACGGGCAGCCCGAACAGCGAATGGGCCTAAGCGATGTTGTCGCTATTTCAGCAGGGAGCAGCTACTTTCTCGCGTTGAAAAGCGACAGCACGATTTGGCGCGGATGGGCTTGGGGTGAGCCTAAAACATCCCATCAAATAGCTGATATAGAGGGAATAATCGCTATAGCGGCAAGTGCTAATCAAGACATTGCATTGAAAAACGATGGAACGATCTGGGCATTGGATTCGACGCCTTTTAAAGTTGGGGGACTTAGCGGCATAACGAATATTGCAGCGAGTTCCCGCGTTGGCGAATCAGGCACATACCATAGCCTGGCTGTGAAGAGCGACGGCACGGTTTGGGCCTGGGGCAGGAATGATTTTGGCCAACTGGGCAACGGCAGCGCCGCAAGCTACAGCACGGTCACGGTGCCTGCGCAGGTGCGAGATTTGAATTTGGGCGCGCAATATGCATTAAGCGTGGATAGCGATAGCGGCGGCACTGCCAGCGCGAATAAAGCCATCGCACCGGCGGGGCTGCAAATCACGCTGACAGCCACGCCGGACGAAGGCAAGATGTTCGACAGGTGGACGGCGGTTGGCGGCGGTTCTTTCCTCGACGCGAACAGCGCGACGACGACCTTCGCCATGCCAGCAAACGCCGCAACCGTGACCGCGGTTTTCAAAGACGTGCCGCCCGAAAAAAGCGAGCTGGCCGCGCTGCTTGCGCAGGCCCGCGCAATCGCAAAGGGCAACAACACAGACGCAACTTGGAATGCGCTGCAGGCGGCGATTGTTAGCGCGCAGGCCGTGCTGGATGACGAGGACGCCGCGCAGGGACAGGTGAACGCGCAGGTTGCGGCGCTGCAAGCCGCCATTGACGGCTTGGCTGAGAAGCCCACGCCCGTTGACAAAGCCGCCCTGGACGCGCTGATTGAACTGGCCAATGGGATTCCACGCAATCCATATACAGCGATCACCTGGAACGCGCTGCAGGCGGCCATTCACAACGCACGGGCTGTGGCAAACAACGCGAACGCCACCCAGGCGCAGGTGGACGCGCAGGTGGCCGCGCTGCAAAGCGCGATGGACGGCCTGGAGGCGAACCCGCCGCCCAAAACGATCTTCCGCACCAGGTACGAGGCCACGACGCGCAACTGGCTGCTGTTTATCTTCCTGTTCGGCTGGATCTGGATGTGGCTCTGAGAGATTTTACTTGACTTTCTTCGCGATGCCCTGTATAATAAATCGTGGGGGGACGTTCATGCTGCGTCCCCCTGTTTCGTTGTGAAAGGAAGGAGAGAGCCTTGCAAAAGCTGAAGGAATTTGTCGCCTACGTCTTTTTCGGCGTGCTGAGCACCCTGGTGAACATGGCTGTCTATCAGGGGCTGGAGTGGGTGCTGAAACCGCGCTGGGGCGGGCACAGCTACCTGTTCAGCCTTCCCGTGGCCTTCATTGCCTCGCTGGTGTTCGCCTTCGTGGTGAACAAGCTCTTCGTATTCAAGCAAAAGAGCTGGGAGCGCCGTCTGGTGCTCCGCGAAGCCTGGACATTCACGGCGGCGCGCCTGTTCTCCTTCGGGCTGGAGGCCCTGCTCACCTTCGTGTTCAATGATCTGGTATGGCCGATGGCGGACCCGTGGTTTACGCCAAATTGGCTGGCGCTGTGGCCCAGGCTGGGGCTGCTGCCCGGCGTGCTGCCCGAGGATGGATTCCGCTTTCTTGTCAGATGGGGCTTCACCGCCGTATTGGTGGTCATCATGAATTACTTTTTCAGCAAGTGGGTTGTGTTTAAGAAGAAGGAGGAACCGCAAGAATGAAGCTCATCTCCTGGAACGTCAACGGCATCCGCGCCTGCCTCAAGTCTGGTTTTAAAGACGCCTTCAATGCGTTTGGCGCGGACGCAGTCTGCTTACAAGAGACGAAGGCCGAGGCCGCCCAGGTGGACGCATCGCTCTTCCTGCCCGAGGGCTGGAACGCCTACTGGAATTCCGCGCGGAAGAAGGGCTACTCCGGCACGGCTGTATTTACTCGAATAGAGCCTTTGGACGTGAGCTTCGGACTGGGCATCGAAGAGCATGATCAGGAGGGCAGGACTATCACCCTGGAGCTTGACGATTTTTATCTGGTGAATGTCTACACGCCCAATTCCCGGGACGGCCTGGTGCACCTGCCCTATCGCATGGCGTGGGAGGACGCCTTCCGCGCCTACCTGCTCGGCCTGGACGCGCGAAAGCCCGTAATCATCTGCGGCGACATGAACGTGGCCCACGAGGAGATCGACATCGCCCGGCCGAAGACAAATCATTTTAGTGCCGGCTTCACCGACCAGGAGCGCGCAAAAATGACCGGGCTGCTGGCCGCCGGGTTCATCGATACGTTCCGCTATTTCTATCCCGACAAGCCGGACATGTACTCCTGGTGGAGCTACCGGGGCGGCGCGCGGGAGCGCAACGTGGGCTGGCGCATCGACTACTTCCTCGCCTCGAAGCGCCTGGCGCCGCGTCTGGCGCGGGCAGGCATTCTTGCCGACGTGCATGGGGCTGACCATTGCCCGGTTTTATTGGAGGTCAGATGCTAGAGGACACCCTCACCCGCTCCGCCCGAAAATCAATCACCAGCGTCTCCCGTTCAAGCGCCAGCCGCGTCATCGCAACCCCCGCCGCCGCGAACATGCGCTTGCCCGCCTCGAAGTAGGGGCTGCCGTCGTACTTGTCCGAGAGATACAGCACCTCTTTGATCCCGCACTGGATGATGGCCTTCGCGCATTCGTTGCAGGGGAACAGGGCAACATATAGCTTGCAGCCCTCAAGGCTGCGCCCCCCCGCGTTTAGGATCGCGTTGAGCTCCGCGTGGCACACATAGGGGTACTTTGTGTCTATATGCTCGCCCTGGGCCTCCCAGGGGAATGCGTCGTCGCCGCAGCCGGTGGGCAGCCCGTTGTAGCCCACGGACATAATCCGGTTCCCCGCGCCCACGATGCACGCGCCCACCTGCGTGTTCGGGTCCTTGCTGCGCTGCGCCGAGAGCAGCGCGATCCCCATGAAATATTCGTCCCAGGTGATGTAGTTTTCGCGTTTTGGCATGGCAAAAAACTCCTTGCACTATTGGATATATTATGCTATAATTATAAGGGGTGATGTTCAAAATGTCAACAGCAGGCTGTATGGCCAATTTGTTTTCTTTCGCCGCTATTTATTGTAAGCGGCATGGCGCTGACCACAAGCATTTTGTTTGGCGTGATTTCATTCAAAAGCCGCCGGGTAAAATCAACTGGCTTGGATGGAACCGACAAGATGCTGGACGGCGCTGTTTCCGTTGAGTCTGCCGCACCGCAATGAATTGAGAAGTGCATCCGCAAGACCATCACATAGGGGCGGCGTTATTTGCCGCCCCTTAATGCCGATAAGTGAATGAAAATCACCCATGAACACAACCCGCATCCACTCCTCCAACGCGGCCTTCCAGCTGCTGGAAACCCTCAAGACCAACCGCAATAAGCGCCACCGGCAGGGCGTGTTCCTCGTGGAGGGCGTGAAATCCATCAACGAGGCCCTGCGAAACGAATGGCGCGTGCAGTCGTTCCTGTATTCCTTCGAGCGCCCGCTGTCCGACTGGGCGGCCTGCCTGCTGGAGGGCATCAAAACCGACTGCAATATCGAACTCACGCAGCCCCTGATGGACAAGCTCAGCGACAAGACCGACACCTCGGAGCTTCTCGCTGTGGTCTACATGCGCGAGGAAGCGCCCTTCGCCCCGGCGCAAAACCCGGTGTTCGTGCTGTTCGACAGGCCCTCCAATAAGGGCAACCTCGGCACGCTGCTGCGCTCCTGCGACGCCTTCGGGATTACAGGCCTCATCCTCACCGGCCACGCGATTGACATCTACGACCCTGAGGTGGTGCGCGGCTCCATGGGCTCGCTCTTCCGGGTGCCGTTTTTGAGATTGTCGTCGAACGGCGAAATTGAGGCCCTCTTCGCCGCCCTGCGCGGGCAATACCCCGGCCTGCAAATCATCGGCACAACGGCCCATCGCAAGCGCACGATCAGCGAGCTCAACCTCACCGGCCCTGTATTATTCTTGATCGGCAACGAGACCGAAGGCCTCAATCGCCATCTCACAGAGCAATGCGACGCCCTTGCCACCATCCCCATGCGCCCCGACGCCGCGGCGACGTCCTTCAACGTCAGCTGCGCGGCGACAGTGCTGCTGTACGAAACAGCCCGACAACGCAATTTTTCGTGAAAGGAACCCCATGCCCATCACCATCCGACCAGCCGCCATGGCTGATTACCCCGCTGTTATCCTCCTGATAAAGCAGATGCATTCAGAGCACGCGGCGGCGCGGCCCGATCGTTTTCTTGCCGAAGGGCCGACGTACACGAAAAAAGATTTCGCCAAAGCGCTGCGGGATTCCAGCCAGACATGGCTTGTCGCGGTGGACACAGACGATCACGTGTTAGGTTATGTCATGTGCGCACGCTCCAAATGGAACGCCGCGATTCTCTGTTTGGACGAAATATGCGTAGACAAAGCATATCGCAGGCAGGGCATCGGAACCCTGCTGATGGACGCGGCAAAGGAGACGGCCTCGCGCATGGGCGCGTCCTCTCTGGAACTGGAGGTCTGGGAGGCAACCCCCGCGCCAATCCAGTTCTACGAGCGCTACGGCATGACTGTGCAGCGCCGCCGCATGGAACTGCCGATCTCAAAATAGGCGCACCCGCTGTAGGGGCGGCATTCTTGCCGCCCGCAAAACCCACATTGTGCACGGGTGGCAAGAATGCCACCCCTACAGATATGTTGTAAACGCAACACCCCCACGAAAGGAAAACACCCATGCCCAAATCAAAAGAAAAATTCAAATCCCTCGAACCCCTGCGCAAGAACCTGAAGAAGCGCTTCAAAGATGCCAACCACTATTCCGCGCAGGAGCTCAAGCGCATTCTGAACGACGCCCTGAAGGTGCTGTCGCTCGAGGAGGAGTATGGAAAGCTCTCCGACGCCGGGCTCCAGGCCAAAACGCCGCATTTCCGGGAGCGCCTTGCCAATGGCGAGAGCCTGGACAGCCTCCTCCCCGAGGCCTTCGCCGCCGTGCGGGAGGCCACCTGGCGCGTGGATAAGAAGAAGCACTTCCCCGTGCAGGTGCTCTGCGGCATCATCCTGCACCAGGGCCGCATCGCCGAGATGAAGACCGGCGAGGGCAAGACCCACATGGCCGTCCTGCCCGCCTACCTCAACGGCCTGACGGGCAAGGGCGTGCACGTCGTCACCGTCAACGACTACCTCGCGCGCTACCACAGCGAGTGGATGGGCAAAATCTACCGCTTCATGGGATTGACTGTAGGCTTGATCGTGCATGACCTGGAGAACGAGGCCCGCCGCGCGGCCTACGCCTGCGACATCACCTACGGCACGAACAACGAGATGGGCTTCGACTACCTGCGCGACAACATGGTGCAGTACGTGGAGCAAAAAGTCCAGCGCGGCCACGTCTTCGCCATCGTCGACGAGGTGGACTCTATACTCATCGACGAGGCGCGCACGCCATTGATTATCTCAGGCCGGGGCGAGGCCAGCACGGAGCTCTACGCCAAAGCCAACAGCTTCGCCCGCACCCTGGATTACTGCCGGGTGAAGGAGCTCAACGACAAACAAAATGCTGAAGAGGTCGCGGGAGAGAGCGACGTCCTGGTAGACGAGAAGGCCCGCAGCGCCACGCTGACAAAAAACGGCATCGCCAAGGCGGAGCGCTATTTCGGCCTGGAGGACTTCTCCGACGCCGCGAACATGCACTACCAGCACCACATCAACCAGGCCATACGCGCCCACGGCATCATGAAGCGCGACGTGGACTACATGGTGGCCGAGGGCCAGGTGCTGATCATAGACGAATTCACCGGGCGCATCATGTACGGCAGGCGATATAATGAAGGCTTGCATCAAGCTATAGAGGCAAAAGAAGGCGTCAAAATCGAGAACGAGAGCAAGACCCTGGCGACGATTACCTTCCAGAATTATTTTAGATTGTACAGCAAGCTCTCCGGCATGACGGGCACGGCGCTGACCGAGCGCTCTGAGTTCATGGAGATTTACAACCTGGACGTCGTCGAGGTCCCCACCAACAAGCCCATGATCCGCGTCAACCACTCGGATGTTGTATATAAAACGGTCCAGGCGAAGTACAACGCCATCATCGAACAGATCGAGACCTGCCACGAAAAGGGCCAGCCCGTGCTGGTGGGTACTGTTTCAGTGGAAAAATCGGAAATTCTCTCCCGTATGCTGGAGAAGCGCAGGATCAGGCACAGCGTATTGAACGCCAAGTATCACGAGCGGGAGGCCGAGATCGTCGCCCAGGCGGGTATGCTCGGGTCGGTCACCATCGCCACCAACATGGCCGGGCGCGGCACGGACATCATGCTGGGCGGCAACGCGGAATACCTCGCCAAGGCCGAGATGCGCCGCATGAGCTACAGCGAGGAGATGATCTCCGAGGCCGTGAGCTACGCCACCACTATGGACGAGGAGATACTGGCCGCCCGGCGGATTTTCAACGAGCTGGAGGCAAAATACAAAGAAGAAATAAAAAGCGAAGCCGGGCAGGTGATCGCCGCGGGCGGCCTGTTCATCCTGGGCACGGAGCGCCACGAATCCCGCCGCATCGATAACCAGCTGCGGGGCCGCTCCGGGCGGCAGGGCGACCCCGGCGAGAGCAGGTTCTTCTTATCAATGGAGGACGACCTGATGCGCCTGTTCGGCGGGGAGCGCCTGGCCAACGTGATGACCACCCTGCGCACCCCGGAGGACATGCCCATCGAGTCCGGCATGGTGTCCAAGCAGATCGAGGGGGCGCAGAAGAAGATCGAGGGCCAGAACTTCGCCATCCGCAAAAACGTGCTGAAATACGACGAAGTGATGAACCACATGCGCACCACCATCTACGGCCAGCGCGACAAAGTCCTGGAGGGCCAGGAGCTTAAATCAATTATACTCAAGATGCTCGAGGACAGCGTCAACGACACTGTGGACTTCTTCATGTCCCGCGCCGTGCCGAGGGAGAACTGGAACTACGGCTCCCTGCGGGAGAAATACCTGGGCTACCTCACGCAGCCGGAAGATTTCATGCGCGACGAGCCCACGCCCGAACAGGTCAAAGACATGCTCACGCAGCGCGGCCACAGCGCCTACGAGGCCCGTGAGACGGAGATCGGCGGCGAGCTGATGCGCTCCCTGGAAAGAATGGTGCTCCTGCGCAGCGTGGACACCCACTGGATGGACCACATCGACGCCATGGACGAGCTCAAGCGCGGCATAGGCCTGCGGGCTTACGCTCAACAAGACCCCGTGGTGGCCTACCGCATGGAGAGCTTCGACATGTTCGAGCAGATGACCACCAACATCCGCGAGGACACGGTCAAGTATATGCTCACCCTGCGCGTACGCACGCAAGCAGAAACAGAGCGCAAGCAGGTGGCGAAAGTCACCAGCACCAATACCCCCGGCGCGGGCGTGGGCGGCGACGGCACGGACAAGGGCCGCACCATCCGCAAGGGCAAAAAAGTCGGGCCGAACGATTTGTGCCCCTGCGGCAGCGGGAAGAAATACAAGAACTGCTGCGGGGATGTGAGGAAGAATTGAAGATTACACCACTATACAGGAAAAGATGCGGTGAACTGCTTTTTCCTCTGGGATTTCAATTGCATAAAAATCGATTCTGGCGCGTTGTCGATGAGATGTATCAGGCCTTGACGTTTCACACATCCGGAGGCTTTTGCCATGTCAATTTCGGGATTAGCCCGTTTTGCATGGGGATCAGCCCTGAGGTGTTTGAGCCTTGTGCGTATGAGGCTGATTGCGAAAGGCATGGCCTATCCATTCTATCGCTTGCGGAATTGGACTTGGGTTTTTCCAACAAATACCCGGAGACAATACCGGCTGCAATTGATTCTATAGTCGATGTGGTTCAAGCAAGGCTGATTCCTTTTTTTGAAAAAGCTACCAATTGTGCCGACGCATATGAAGAAATCCGCAAGCTGTATCAGCTTAACCAAAGCAGCTCGTGGAATAAAGAGAATTGGGCTACGCCGTTTGAGGATAATTTCGTTGCTTTTGGAGAAGAGCGCTTTTGCATGCTGCTCAAGCTCAACAGGTTGGACGAAGCGCGAAAAATGAAACTGGCATTGCGAAGAGAGGAAGAAGAGCGTTCCCGGGAAACATGGACTTGGGCCGTAAAAATTTTCGGCGAGGAAAAAGCAATACGGAGAAACAATGCTCGCATGGCGTCCATTGACGCATGTATTGAGTTGACCAAACACCCGGATCAGGCTCGGTTACTGGTTCTCAGGAACGAACGCACAAGCCGCATAGCCTTTGGCCTGGAAAATGAACCGCCTCTGAGTTCAGAGGCAAACCAATCCCTCTACCTCCACATCCCCTTCTGTAAAACAAAGTGCCCCTACTGCGATTTTTATTCGGTGTGCGACTTTTCGCGGCAGGAGGCCTATGTCGAGCGCTGCGTTGAGATTTTGCGTGAGCAAAATCAAACCTGGCGCACGGCCTACATCGGCGGCGGCACGCCCTCTGTCTTGAAGCCGGCGCTGCTCGCCCGGCTGCTGGCGGCCATTGATTGCGCGGGCGAATTCACCATCGAGTGCAACCCGAGCAGCGTCACATGGGAGTTTTGCCGGGTGATCGCCGAAGGCGGCGTGAACAGGGTGAGCCTGGGCTTGCAGTCGGCGGTGCCCCATGAGCGCGAGGCCCTGGGCCGGACGGGCGGGCTGGAGGAGACCCACCGGGCGCTCTCGCTGCTGCACCTTGCGGGGATCAAAAATGTGAGCCTGGACGTCATGCTGGGCATCCCCTGCATCCCCGCCCAGAACATCGACAGCCTGACCTATACGCTTATGATCTGCGCGGGCAGGGCCAAGCACATCAGCGCGTACCTGCTCAAAATCGAGCCCGGTACGCCGTTTTATGACGATCCTCCACAAAATCTGCCGGACGAAGATACACAGGCACAGCTATATTTACACGCCTGCGATTGGCTTGAAAAACACGGCTTCGCCCAGTATGAGATATCGAATTTCGCCAAGCCCGGCTTTGAGAGCCAACATAACCTGAACTACTGGCGCTGCGGGGAATATTTCGCCATCGGGCCGGGGGCCCACGGATTCACAGATGGCCGCCGATGGCACTACGAGCGGGATTTGGAGGGATTCCAGAGAGGCGACGCGCCCGTTGACGACGGCCCCGGCGGGGACTTCGACGAGCGGGCCATGCTGGCGCTGCGCTTGGCAGAGGGCTTTTCACAGCCTTCGGCGCGTATGATTGAGCGGGCGAGCGCGCTGCCAGGATTCGTGGAAATGAATAATAACTGCATAAAACTGACGCGCGAGGGCTTCCTGCTCTCGAACGCAGTCATAGGAAAATTACTATCTTAGGAGGACATTCAATACATGAAAGTCATCGCCGCCGTGGGCAAAAACGGCACAGGGAAGGACTTCTTCCTGGAGTACATCGCGAAAAAATACGGCATTCCCATGGTTTCCATCGGGGACATTGTGCGGGAGCTGGCCGCGCGGGACGGCCTGGCGCTCACCCGCGAGAACCTGCACAAGACCTCGCAGAAGTACATGGGCCAGTTCGGGCAGACCTTCTTCCCCGAGCGGATTGTGAAAAAAATCAGGGCATCCGGCGCACCGGTCTATCTCGTGAGCGGCATACGCCCCTTGAGCGACGTGCAGTTCCTGAAGGAGCAGTTTGGCGCGGACTTTCTGCTGGTCGATATTGTGATCAGCGACGACGGCCTGCGTTACGCCCGTATGCTGGCGCGCGGCTCCGCCCGTGACGGTAACAGCGCCGAGAAATTGCGCGAATTTGACGCGAACGAGGAGAAGCTATTCCACACCAGCCAAAGCGAGGCCATGGCCGACGTCACGATTCTAAACGACGGCGGCGTGGAGGAATTTTATGCTTCGATTGAAAAATTTTATGCCCAATATGTGGCCTGACGCTTGACAATCCCGTAAAATGTGATATACTAACATTCATATTTTATTCAGGATGGTGTATGGAATGTATAAGGTATTCATCGATGGCCGGGCCGGAACCACGGGATTGCGCATAGAACAGCGCCTGAAGGTCCGCGCGGACATCTCCCTGCTCACCCTGCCGGAAGACCTGCGCAAGGACCCCGCCGCGCGCCGGCAGGCCATGCGGGAGGCCGACGCCGCCGTCCTCTGCCTGCCGGACGCCGCCGCTCGGGAGGCCGCCGCCTGGGCCGGGCCGGACACGATCGTCATCGACGCATCCACGGCCCACCGTGTCGAACCGGGCTGGGCCTACGGCTTTCCCGAGCTGGGCGCAGGCTATCGCCGCGCGGTTGAGGCGGGCAGGCGCGTCAGCGTGCCCGGCTGCCACGCGGGGGGATTCGTCGCCCTGGTGCGCCCTCTGGTGCAAGCGGGCCTGCTTGCCGGGGATTCTGCACTGGCCTGCCTGTCCCTAACGGGCTACAGCGGCGGCGGCAAGGCCAAAATCGCCGAGTACGAGTCCCCCGCGCGCTCACCGGGCGACGCCCTCTCGGCTCCCCTGCAATACGCCCTGGGCCAATCCCACAAGCACCTGCCCGAGATGGCCCTCCACGCGGGCCTCGCGCGCCCGCCGGTGTTCTGCCCCGTCATCGCCGATTACCCCTGCGGCATGGAGGTCACGATTCCCCTCTACGCCCGTGAGCTTTCGCCCGAAATCGTTCTCGAATGCTATCGCGCGTTCTACGAAAACGCCGCCATGGTCGTCATAAATCCCGACCCCCAGCCCCAACCCGCCAGCGCCTTCGCCGGGCGCGACGTCATGGAGCTCACCGTGGCCGGTTGCGAGGGCCGCCTCGTGCTCGTCGCCCGCTTCGACAACCTGGGCAAGGGGGCCTCCGGCGCGGCGGTGCAGTGTTTGAATATCGCCCTTGGCCTGCCGGAGAGGGAGGGACTGGTGGTTTAGCGTATCGTGTTGTATTTGCAACGGCGGGGAAATGCCTCGCCCTACGAATCCACCCCACGAAATCTGCGGATTTCGCGGGGGCCCCGGGGTTTCGCCCGTGGTGGGGTGGGTTTTGTGCGTGATTCGCCATTGGCGAAACCCTCGTAGGGCGCTGCATCGCAGCGCCGCTATCATGACCACATGCATATATTATTTTCAGAAAGGGGACATAAAAATGAGAATGCGAAAAATCCTCGCGCTCCTGGCGGCCCTCGCGCTCCTGCTTTCCCTTGCCTCCTGCGACTGGTTCACGAAGACCACGGACGACGACACCACGACCACCACCACGGCAGCCGGCACGCCCTCCGACCCGGTCATGCCACCCCTCCAGGGCGGGCCCATGCTGTATGCCTTCAAGGGCAAGACGCCCTACCGGACGGCCTACAGCGAGTACGACGGCGAATACTACCCCGTGTACCCCATCGGCCTGTGCAACCAGGACGGCAAATTGGTCACGCCGCCGGTGCTGCACAGCGCCGAGTACATCTACGACGAGGCAGGGGAGCGCGTCATCGGCCTTGCGGCGGTGAAGGACAGGGAAATCAGCATCTACGCGCTGGACGGCAGCAGCCGCGTGCTGCCCTGCGAGGGCTATCGGATCGACGTCTATCCCGGCGGGCGCTACGCCACGGTCTACACCGCCGAGGGCATGGTGTGGGACGGCGGGGAGAGCATAGAAGACCCGCTGCGGGACGGCATCATCGACCTGAAGGAAAATAAATATGTGGTCGAGCCGGCGGTGGGCCTGCTGGTGCAGTATAACGACGCCGGCATCGTCTTCGGCTACCAGCACGACACCACAGACGCCACCGGCAACGAAACCGCCCAATGGGCCTTTCGCTTCAGAAACGAAAGTGCCGGGGGAAGCATCGTGGAGCTGCCTTTGAGCCTTGGCCGCGTGCAGGAATACTACCCCGAGACCGGCTGGTTCGGCGCCATGCACATGGAGGGCGAATGGGAGCACCGCTACTACGACGCCGATTTGCAGCTAATCCCCAGCATGTCCGGCTGGAGCGCCGAATACTGGGACGGCTTCGGCGGCGGGGAATACCTCGCGCTGTACAACCACCGGGATTACCCGAACCAGAGCGCCCTGGTCAACCGCGCGGGCGAGATTTTCTTCGATACCACCCTCAAGCCGCCCCCGCCGGACGATACCGACCCCAACCGGCCCGCGCTGCCCGACTTGATGGCGCACTTCCCGGCGGACGCCAAGCCGGGCGACTACGGCATGGAGAACGGCGCCGAGCCCATGGCCTACGCCGTGCTCACCTGCGACGACTTCATCGTAGCCTACGCCTATTTCGTGATCGAGCCCTACTGGAGCGAGCACGTGGAGACCTTCGCCGTCGACTGGCAGGGCAACAAGCTCGCCGACTGCCCCCTCGCGCCCTACTTCGATTCCCTCGGGTGGTTCTACAACACGGCGGGCGAGCAGGGCCCGCACTACCTCTGGATCGAGATAGAGGACGGCGGGTCCGCCAAGCGGGGTTACATCAACCTCAAGGGCGAATGGGTGTTCGTGGATGAGACCGCGTATTAGTGAATAGCGTAGGGAACCCGAGCCAAAACACGACGCAGGACAAAGCAGTGCGGATTGGCATAGCGGACAGCCGCTCCGCGGACACCCCCTCGCTGCGCGGCCCCCCAAGTGGGGGCATCCTGACGGGGCACATGATTCGTTGCGAATCGCAAAATGCCCGATCTGCCAAGGGTCTCCCCTTGGTGGGGCCAACGTCTCCTGCGGGAGACGGCAGCGAAGCGGGGGTGGTGCGGAGCACAAACCCCGCCGCAGCGGCGTTCCTCGTGCGAAACGAAAGACACCCCCTGCCCGAGGAACTGAACCAGGCGATACGCGAAGCGTTAGCAAGTCAAAATTGACAGGAGATAACCCCATGACGACCCAAACCGGCCCCTGCACCCCCCTGGGCTTCCGCGCCGCGGGCATCCACTGCGGCATCCGCCCGAACCGCGACAAGCCCGACCTGGCCCTGCTGGTCAGCGACGCCCCGGCCAGCGCGGCGGCGGTCTACACCACAAACCTGGTGAAGGCCGCGCCCATTCTCGTGACGCAGCAGCATTTGCGGGACGGCAGGGCCCGGGCGGTGATCTGCAACAGCGGCAACGCCAACACCTGCAACGCGGACGGCATGGAGATCGCCGAGGCCATGTGCGCCCTTGTAGAGAGCCAGCTGGGCATCCCCGCCGGGGAGGTGATCGTGGCCTCCACAGGGGTGATCGGCCAGCCGCTGCCGATTAAGCCCATCGAGGCCGGAATGCCCGCCCTGTGCGCCGCGCTCAGCGATAACAGCGAACAGGCCGCGCGGGCGATTATGACGACCGACACGTTCCCCAAGCAGGCGGCGGCCGAGTTCCAGGTGAACGGCGTGCCCTGCCGCATGGGCGGCATGGCCAAGGGCTCGGGGATGATCCACCCCGACATGGCCACCCTGCTGGCGTTTATTACGAGCGATGCCGCCATAGAGCCGGAAATCCTGCGCCAGGCTCTGAAAGAGAGCGCCGAAGGCAGTCTAAATATGCTCAGCGTGGACGGCGATACGTCCACCAACGACATGTGCTGCATCCTGGCCAACGGCATGGCAGGCAATGACTTGATCACAGGCCCGGGGGAGGCCTTGAACGCATTCAAAGAGGCTTTGAGCAAAGTGCTCATTGAACTCACGCGAATGCTCGCCCGGGACGGCGAGGGCGCCACCAAGCTGCTCGAGTGCCGCGTCGCCGGCGGGAAGACCCAGCGCGACGCCCGCCTCGCGGCAAAAAGCGTGATCGCCTCCAGCCTGTTCAAGGCAGCGATGTTCGGCGCGGACGCCAACTGGGGCCGCGTGCTGTGCGCGCTGGGCTATTCCGGCGCGGATCTCGACGTCACGCAGGTTTCTGTCGCGTTCGAGTCCCCCGCAGGGCGCATTGACGTGTGCGCAAACGGCGCTGGCATCCCCTTCAGCGAAGAGCAGGCCGCGCTTGTGCTGGGCGAAAGCGAGATTGCGATTTTAATTGGCCTGGGGGACGGCGAAGCCACGGCGACGGCCTGGGGCTGCGACCTCACCTACGACTACGTGAAAATCAACGGGGATTACCGCACATGAAGATCATCGCGCACCGCTGCGGCACGGACAGATACCCTGCCCTGACGCTCGAAGCCGCTCTGCACTCCCTGGCGCTGGGCGCGGATGCCGTCGAAATGGATCTGCGCTACACCCGTGACCTGCGCCCCGTGATCTGTCACGACCGGGACAAGCAGTCCCTCTACCCCGGCGCGCAGGGCTTGGAGGAGATGCTTCTTGGCGTGCCCGGCCCCATCCTCCTGCACGTGAAAGAGGGCGGCGAGCAGATGCCCGCCCTGCTGCGCCTGCTGCGAGAGCACAATCGTGAGAATGACGTCATCCCAGGCGTGGCATCTGTCGAAGACCTGTGCCAGGTCAAGCGCTTCAACCCGGCGATGCAGGTATTGGCCTTCCTGCCCTCGCCGGAAAGCGCGCGGGAATTTGTCAGCCATGGCGCGGACATCCTGCGCCTGTGGGAGCAATGGGCAAGCGAAGCAACCACCAAGCAAACACAGTCCCTGGGCAAGCCCGTGTGGATCATGGCGCGCGGCCTGCGCGGCACGGGGTGCACCGGCCGCAAAAACCTGCTGCTGTGGCAGCGCCTCGGCGTGGACGGCGTACTGGTCAACGACGTGGGCAGAACGATTTCGATATTACAGGAGACGCAACCATGAACAAAAACCTCGTGCGCATCATCGCCCTGGTGCTGGCGGGCCTCATGGCCCTGAGCGTGATCACGGTGGGGCTGTACGCGCTGCTGCTGCGGTAGTGAAATAGCATTTGCCGCACGAAGAACGCCGCTGCGGTGAGGGAGTATCGCGCAGCGACGTTCCCCGCGCGGCAGCACCCAACTGTAGGGGCGGCATTCTTGCCGCCCAACTACAAACAAAATAAGGGCGGCATTCTTCCGCAGGAATGCCGCCTCTGCTTATTTGTTTTTGCTCTTACCCCAGCTCCGCGAAATACTTGATCGTGCGCACCATCTGGCTGGTGTAGCTGTTCTCGTTGTCATACCACGCCACAACCTGCACCTGATAGAGGTCGCAGCAGCCGACGGGGGTCACCATGGTTTGGGTGGCGTCGAACAGGGAGCCGCAGGTGATGCCGATGACGTCGCTGGACACGATCTCGTCCTCGGTGTAGCCGTAGCTCTCGCTGGCGGCGGCCTTCATGGCGGCGTTGATGCTCTCCTTGGAGATGTTCTCGCCCTTCACTGTGGCATAGAGCAGCGTGGTGGAGCCCGTGCACACGGGCACGCGCTGGGCCGAGCCGATGAGCTTGCCGTTGAGTTCGGGGATCACAAGGCCGATGGCCTTGGCCGCGCCTGTGGAGTTGGGCACGATGTTCACGGCGGCGGCGCGGGCACGGCGCAGGTCGCCCTTGTGGTGGGGGCCGTCCAGGGTGTTCTGGTCGCCGGTGTAGGCGTGCACGGTGGTCATGATGCCGCTTTGGATGGGCGCGAAATCGTTGAGGGCCTTGGCCATGGGGGCCAGGCAGTTGGTGGTGCAGGAGGCGGCGGAGATGATTTTGTCATTGACATCGAGGATGCCCTCGTTCACGCCGAACACCACCGTCTTGGTTTCCTTGTCCGCCGGGGCGGAGACGACGACCTTCTTCGCGCCCGCCTGGAGATGCAGCCCGGCCTTCTCCTTGGTGGCGAAGAAGCCCGTGCACTCCAGCACCACGTCCACGCCCAGTTCGCCCCAGGGGAGCTCGGCGGGGTTCCTGACGCAGTAGATGGTGATCTCCACGCCGTCCACGGTGATGCTGTCTTCGCCCGCCTCCACGGTGTGGCCGTCGTAGCGGCCCTGCGCCGTGTCGTACTTGAGCAGGTGCGCGAGCATCTTGGGGCTGGTGATGTCGTTGACGGCCACCACCTCGTAGCCCGCCGCGCCGAACATCTGGCGGAACGCCAGGCGCCCGATGCGCCCGAATCCGTTGATTGCAACTTTGACTGCCATGTGAATACCTCCGTAAAATATTTTTTTATTGATTGATGAATTGATAGACGGCGTCGTAGAAGGGGTATTCTCGATTTGCCTCGTCGCTGAGAAATTCTTTCGCGCTTGCCTTTTGCTTGGTGGTATATAGCGCCCGCTCTTCGTCGGTCAGCTCTTCTCCCACATTGCTCAGGTACATGCTTGCCGGTTGAAGGTATCGTTCCGCCCAGTCTGCGGATGATCCATCAGAGAAGCCCGGGTATTCTGTCTCGAATTCGAACCAAGCCTTCGCCATGCGGAGATCGTGTGCGGCGGGAACCATCCTTCGCAAGTCCTCGTCGGCCTTCCAGTCTTTTTCTTGCGCTTTCAGCCAGAGCCAGCGAGACATGCGGGAACTCAGCGTACTGTTTAAGGCGCATTGGATGGCCCGGTAATCGGGGTAACAGTAGTAAGTTATGCCGTTATATATGGCGAACAGGCATTCATCTGACTGATAAATGTTAAGCCCTTCGCATTCACTTTCCAACGCATACACGAAAGCAAGTACGTCCTCGTCTGGCAATTGGCCTTCCCTATCCCACAGGGCCTGGAACTCCTGCGCCATCTTTTTCGCAGCCCGCATGGTCGGCTGTGTCTGGGCCGTGGGTGTGGACGTTATATTGGGCAAGGTGGGTTCTTCGTCCTGCGGTAAGCCGCAAGCGGCCAGCCCAAGCAGCAGGCCCAGCACCAGGACGAACACAAGTAACCTGCGCATGGACAACCCTCCCTTTCGCCAACACTTATTTTACCCCATTTCGCCCCGCATTGCAAGCGGAAATACCCCGTGTGTGTAAACTTTTGGCAGAATGAACAAATTTGGGTTTTCCCCCACGGGATTTGCAATAATAATCCCATATGATCATCACAACGAAGACCCCTGACGCGCTCTTTAAACAGGCCATGGAGGCCCCTCTCACGCCTGAAGGGGAGGGCTTTGCCCGCGCGGCATTGCAAAGCGCGATGAACGAGCTGCTCGCCCGGCGGGATTTGCGGCACGACCCAAGGGCATTAAACATGCTGCTGGCCTGCCGCCTGCGGCTGCGCACGCTGCAGAATATCGTGCTCGCCGCGCGGGAGGAGGGCGACTTCATCGTGCGCCCCTGCGAGCTGCGCGAGTTTATCTCTGACCTGTGCGCGGCCTCGGACATGCTGCTGTGCCCGCTGGGCCGCAAAGTGACCTTCGAGGCCCCGGAGGAGGCCATGGAGGCTTTATGCGCGCCGAGGGACATAGCCGCGCTGGTACTGGAGATGATCTGCAATTGCGCGCTGCACTGCCGCGGGGAGGAAATCAGGCTCTCGCTGGAGGCGAAACAGCGCGGGCGGCAAACCGCGCGGCGCGATAACGCGCCGTGCGTGCTCACGCTCACGGCGGCCTGCGAGGGCGCGCTTGACCTCGCGGCCCTCCACGCGGCGGGGGAACGCGCGGGTTCGGGCGTCGCGGCTATGCAAAGAATCGCCTGGCTGCATCGCGGGGCGCTGCTCTGGCTGGAGAGAAATGGCGAGGCGATTGCGGCGCTGCGATTATCTGGAAAAACGGGCGGCCGGATGGCGGATTGGTACGACGCCCCCGACTGCGTGGAGCTGCTCAGCGACCCCTGCTCGCAGGTGTATGTTGGGCTTGCGCCGGTGTTGGGGGCGTGAAACAAGGCTGTAGGGGCGGCATTCTTGCCGCCCGTGCACATCAATGCCGTGTTGATGCGAATCCGGGTGGCAAGAATGCCGCTCCTACAGAAAAACCCTTGCAATTCCTTCGCCCATCACTTATAATAGAATAAACCAAAAAGGGGGACAAGCCCATGAAAAAAATCACCGATAACATAACCAGCTGCGGCATCCTAAATCCCAATTTGCGGGTGTTCGACATCGTCATGCGCACGGACTTCGGCACGAGCTACAACTCCTACGTGGTCAAGGGGAGCGAACGCACGGCCATCATTGACGCCGCGCACGGGCGTTTCGGCGGGCTCTACCTGGAGGAGCTGCGCGAGGCCCTGGGCGGCGCGCAGCCGGATTACCTCGTCGTCAATCATACGGAGCCGGACCACAGCGGGGCAATTGGGTGCTTGCTGGACGTCTGGCCGGACATGAAAATCGTCACCAACGCCGTGGCGGCGAAGAACCTGCGGCAGATCGTCAACCGCGGCGGCCTGCCCATACAGACCGTGAAGGACGGGGAAACGCTCAGCCTGGGGGACAGAACCCTGCGATTCATCATCGCGCCCATGCTGCACTGGCCGGACACCATGATGACCTGGCTCGAGGAGGAGGGGACGCTGTTCTCCTGCGACGTGTTCGGCTGCCACTACTGCGAGCCCGGCGCGCTGGATACCCACATCGCCTGGCCCGCGGACTACGAAACCGCCTTCCGGGATTACTTCGCGGGCATCTTCGGGCCCTTCGCGCCCCACGTGCAAAGGGGCCTGCAAAAGCTTGCGGGCTTGGGATTACAGCGCGTGTGCCCCAGCCACGGGCCCGTGCTCACCCCCGGCTGCCGCCTTGAATACGCGATGGAGAGCTACCGGGTGTGGTCGCTGCCGCAGGTCAACTCGCAGTTTTCCATTCCCGTTTTTTACTGCTCGGCCTACGGCAACACGCGGCGCCTGGGCCACGCGCTGCGCGAGGGCGTCCTGGAGGCCAGGCCCCGCGCTCTGTGCGAACTGCACGACCTGGTGGACTGCGACATGGCGGCAATGGGGGCCCTGCTGAACGCCAGCGACGCCTTTTTGCTGGGCACGCCCACCCTCAACCGGGGGGCTGTGCCGCCTTTGTGGGATTTATTGTCCCGCGCCGATGCCGTGAACATGCCGGGCCGCCCCTGCGCCCTGTTCGGCTCCTACGGCTGGAGCGGCGAGGCCCTCGGCCAGCTCGCCGGGCGCTTGGCGCAGCTGAAATGCAAACTCTTCGAGGAGCAGATGAAGGTCTGCCTCGTGCCCTCGGAAGAGGATTTGGCGCGGGCCCGCGACTTCGGGCGGCGCTTCGCGGAGAGCCTATGACCAACCTCCAACGCATAGACAGCCTCGAATCCCTGCCCAGGGACGAGCTGCGCGTCCTCCTGGAGACGCACACACAGGACGACGCCGAAGCTCTCTTTGCCCGCGCGCGTACAATTCGCGAGCGCGCCTACGGCAGCGCGATCTACCTGCGCGCACTGATCGAGATCAGCTCGTATTGCAAAAACGATTGCTATTATTGCGGCCTGCGAAAGAGCAATGGCAAAGCGCAGCGCTACAGGCTGAGCAAAGACGAAATCCTCGCCTGCTGCGAAGAGGGCTATGCCCAGGGCCTGCGCACTTTCGTATTGCAGGGCGGGGAGGACCCCTGGTTCAATGATGAACGCCTGTGCGATATAGTGGGGGCGATACGGAAGCGCTGGCCGGACTGCGCCATCACCCTCTCCCTGGGGGAGCGCGGCCGCGAGAGCTATGCCGCCCTGTTCGCCGCCGGTGCCAATCGCTATCTTTTGCGCCATGAAACGGCCAATGAGAGCCATTATAAGCTATTGCATCCAAGTGAAATGCAGCTTAGCGCCCGCCTGCTATGCCTGCGGGATTTACGTGAAATCGGCTACCAGGTGGGCTGCGGCTTCATGGTGGGCTCCCCCGGCCAAAGCGTTGATTACCTGCTGGACGACCTGGACTTCCTGCGCGCGTTCCGGCCCGAGATGGTGGGCATAGGCCCCTTTTTGCCCCACGGGGACACCCCCTTCGCCAACGAGCCCCCCGGCTCGCCTGAACTGACGCTGTTCCTGCTGGGGCTTGTGCGCGTGCTGCTGCCGGGGGCGCTGCTGCCCGCGACAACAGCCTTGGGTTCGTCTATGCAAGATGGCCGCGAGCGCGGCCTGCTGGCCGGGGCCAACGTCATCATGCCGAACCTCTCGCCCGCCCATGTGCGCGGGAAGTACGCGATCTACGACGGCAAGGATACCCGTGGCATGGAGGGGCTGTGCGGGCGCATTGAGGCGCTGGGCCTGGAGATCGGAACGGGGAGAGGGGACGCGGTAAGGCTGTAGGGGTGGTATTCTTGCCACCCGAACACAACAATGCGGGTGGCAAGAATGCCGCCCCTACAGATGGGAGATATTTTCATGACATTCAACATCACCGAACTGACCCGCCACGGCGTGTTCATCGCCGATGGCGGCACGGGCACCATGCTGCAAGCCCGCGGCCTGGGCAGCGAGGGCACCGAGACCTGGTGCCTCACCCATCCCGAGGAGGTCCTGCGGCTGCATAGCGAGTACCTCGCCGCCGGAGCCATGTGGCTGAAGACGAACACCTTCGGGGCGAATTCCATCAAATATCCCGAAGGCGGGGAATTCGATCTGAAGGCGCTCATTTTCGCGGCTGTAAATCTGGCAAAACAGGCCGTAGAACAGGCCGGAAAGGCCGGTGAAATCCCTGTATTGATGAGCGTGGGCCCCACGGGCCGCCTGCTGGAGCCCTACGGCGACCTGCCCTTCGAGCAGGCCGTGGCGATCTTCCGGCAGGCTGTCGCCTGGGGCGCGTGGGCCGGGGCGGACGCCGTGCTCATCGAGACCTTCTGCGACACCGGCGAGGCCCGTGCGGCGATCATCGCCGCGAAGGAGGCCGCGCCGGGCCTGCCATTTTTGTGCTCGCTCACGTTTGAGGAAAATGGCCGCCTGCTCTCCGGGGCCCCCGCAGCCGCCGTTGCCATCCTGGAGGGCATGGGCGTCGCGGCCATCGGGGTCAACTGCGGGGCGGGCCCCGCCCGCGCGCTGCAAGTCCTGCCGGAAATCGCCGCCGCCGCCCACGCGCCCGTCATCGCCAACCCCAACGTGGGCCTGCCCCGCGTGGAGAATGGCCGTACAATTTTCGACCTCTCGCCCGAAAATTTCGCGGCGCAATGCGAGGAGCTGCTGGCGCTGGGGGCCTCCATCCTGGGCGGCTGCTGCGGCACCACGCCCGCGCACATCGCGGCGCTGAAGGCGCGTCTTGGGGATAAAAAAATGCCCCCGCCACAGGGCCCTGAGGAGGGTTCCCCGCCGGAGGAGGTGATCGCCAGCCCGCGCCAAGTGATTGCATTGTCAGAATGCGCTATTGACGCCCTGGAGGAATACGACCCCGAGGAGCCCGGCTTTGCGCCGGTGAAGATTACCTGCGATGATCCAGTTCGATTAGAGGCCCTGCTGCGGGAATATGACGGCAGGGCGCTGGTCATCGCGCCGGATTGGGCGGGGGATTTGGTTCAAAAATACGGAGGAATATTGAGGAGGTAAATCCATGAGTTACCCAATGGACATAATTCTGATTGCACTGGCCCTGTTTGTTTTGCCCGCCCTGCTCTTGCTGGTTTTCTATTCACTGAAAAACAGACGCCTGGTCTGGCTCACGATTCCGGCCTCGCTGGGCGCGTTCCTGCTCTGCTGCGGGACGATGCTGACCGACCGCGAATTTCGGGTAATGATGCTCATCGGGCTCATACCGTACCTTGCTGTTTGGAGCGCCGCCACGGCATTGGCCGCGTTCCTCAAGAAAAAACAAACGAAGCAGCCGAACCTGCGCATCCCCGCGATGATCTCAGCCATTCTCATCGCCGCCGTGCTGGGCCTTGCCTCGCACAACCTGCTCCTGAACACGGTAAATGGCTACAGGCGCGTATTCGACCGCCCCGCCTTCACGCGGCTGACGCAAATCCAGCCGGGGGACGTTGCGCAGGCGCAGGTGGAGGTGAATGGGCAGTACAGCGATTTCCAGGGGAACATGACGTTTTTCGCCGCTTTGGAGTACAGCGGCTCGGACCTTTCCGAGCCCGGGTTTAACGGAGGCGAAGAAGTCCGCGCCGTTCGGTTCACTTTGCATAATGGCGACAGGGCTGACTTTTTCCTGTACGAGGGCGATACATTCCAGGTGTTCTTTATTGAGAACTACGAGTGGCAGAT
>Ga0123353_10000681_pt1 | contig 41533 bp, 45 predicted proteins | sample TergutLab28metaG_3_FD_92763 | JGI IMG/M metagenome (GOLD analysis project Ga0123353, IMG submission 92763) | Labiotermes labralis P3 segment gut microbial communities from Petit-Saut dam, French Guiana - Lab288 P3 | ecosystem: Host-associated > Arthropoda: Insects > Digestive system > Gut ... | reverse complement strand
GGCGGGTATCTGTTATCTCCTCAAAATATTGACGCATTTTTTATCTCCCCTTTTCAGGGAGATTATACCATACTTTCAACCTTTTTCATGCGTTTACCGTGTGCTGTATTTCCTCATATCGCGCCTCCTATTCGTTAACTACTAAAGTTAGAGAATTTTCAATGAATGGATATTGTCCCCCAAGCTCATCAATTATCCTTGCCTTAAATTTGTTACCCGGTATAACGCCATATAAAATACGACTCATAACATGCTTATCGGTACCAATTCTTTGAGCCAATTCGGTTTGGGTGACGTTCTGCTCCAAAAGGCGCATTTTTACCCAAAGCCCAAAACTGGTTAATTTTCGTTTTTTTCGTCCCATTTTTAATGCCTCCAACAATTTACTATTGCCACATGTTGTTTTTTGCGATAAAATGTATCCTACAACTGATTGCCTTTTAAGTATACATTATTAAATATAATAATGTCAAGTGCAAAATATTATATTTAATATTTTTCAAGGAAGGAACTTAATAATGGATTTTAACAATGAAGCTTGTGTTAAACGTATAGAATACCTCTGTAAAGATAAGGGGGTTACTGTTAATAAAGCTCTTAGCGAATGTGGATTTAAAAATTTTATCGTAAATTTAAGGAAAGGTTCCATACCTTCAGTAGACAAATTTTTTATTATCGCTGATTACTTTGGCGTAGATATTAGATGGCTTTTGACTGGTAATGGTACAGTGTATGCTGAAGATTATCTCCCCTCAGTGGAAAACTATATGAGTAAGGATGAAAAGGTGCTGCTCGAGAATTATAGGTGTTTGTCTGAAAAGGAACAAGACGAAATCATAGGAAGAACTACGAGATTGGTTGTTCATAAAGTTCATAATGAACCAACACAATCTCAAAATATTCAATACGATGGGGGAAAACAAGAAAGCCATGAAATATCAGAAGAATTGGCAATTCCAGTTAGAACGCATAGTTTTTAAAGTTTGGTTAAAAGATAAATAACTGCTTAACTTTTGTAGACTTTTAGAAGCGGAAAATTGTATATTATAGGGTTCATTCGTTACCTTAACATTTTAATGAAGAAATACGTTTTATATTTCTGCCATTCTTCATGAACGACCGCACAACCTAAAACCATTTTCAAGCAACAAAAGCCCGTAAAATCAAGATAAACTATGATCGCGCAACTAATTTCTTAGTTGTGCGGAAATGGTTGTGCGGTCAATTCCATTTTATGGTATTGTTTTATTACACCGTCCGTATTTCCTAAACGCTATAAACCTTGAAGTAAACAGGGTTGTAAATGTTTTTAAAATTTTCTAAACATTTCTAAATAAAAATAAAAAAAGCCCAATCAAAGCCCATTCCCCAAATTCCCACTGTCACAAAGAATGGCAAATATTTTCTACCTCCACCAACAAATCCCCATTTCCCGCCTTTTCCCGGTTTATTAGAACATTTCCCGGTTTTTTTGTTTTTGCCATTCTTTATGAGTAGTTACAATCAATCATGCTTCTTATGATTTCTTTAATCTGCTCATCGGTTAATATGTTGGTTGGGTACAGTATATACACCAAGCCATCATGTATCCAGTTGAAGCTTACGGCATAACCTTGCGAAGTAATTTTGTGTACGGCGGTTCCGGTTATTTCAAATTCCTCAATCCCTCCCGGAATATACCACAGCAACGGATCCGTATGTTCATTCCTTTCCTTTTCCACGATTAAGTACATACCCGTATCGGACCATTCATGCGCTATGACCGGAAACCATACTTGAACCCTTTTGTGCTTAAAGAATAACCATTCCCCGCTCTCGCCGTCCCGCCATGTGTCTGATGTGTCCCAAACTTGAAACATAGGCGTTTCAAACCTTTCCATATGCACTGCCGGAAGCCGTATATCCCTGCCAAAAAGCGCGGCGGCATCTTCGTATGAGTCATGGAATCCAAACCGTTCCTCATATTCATCAATCGTCATTATGGTAACCCCTTGGGTAACCAACCGCAGTTCCTTGTCCCTTACGTAATCAAGATAAATTATGCTGATTTCACAGCCATCGGCATTGTACAGCACATTACCCCTGTCACCGGCTTTAAACGTACACGTATCATTAAATGGGTCATAATTAACCGTCATTAATTCAAAAGGGCCGCCGTCCGAGGTAAAAACCTTTCCTGCCAGCATTTGGATAAGAAAATGCGCGGTTTCCTCTTCACAATACCATTCAAATTTATAAGGAAAGGAATAATCGGAATCGAAATGCCTGCCATAATAAATAGGCTGCGATACAATTGCGTCAATTAGCCGTTCCTGATATTCCGGTGAATCATAAGGCACAAAAACGTATTCCGTACTCCCTCCCGTATCAAAACGCTCATAAACCATAATGCCCGCGGCGTAAACGGCGGACGCAAAAAGCAGACACGCCGCCACAGCCGCCACAGTAGACCAACGCAATCGCCTTATATTACTTCCGGCGCCAGGCTGCCCATGGCATTTTTCGCGTACCCGCTCAATATCCGGCATTTTATCCCGGTGGATATAATTAATAATCTCTTTGCCTTTCATAAGGGTTTCACGCCTTTCATTTTAATAGGTTTTTAAGCTCCTTCAGCGTCCGGTACAGCTTGTTCTTAACGTTGGACTCGCCAATTGACAATGCCCTTGCTATTTGCGGAATTGTCAGGTCAAGCTCGTAAAAAAGATAGAATACCTTTTGCACTGCTTCCGGCTGTGTATGGATAAACCGACGTGCATTATGAAGATCTTCTTGGTCAACCACAAAATCCTCAATCAGAAAACCATCCGCTTCGGGGTCCGAAAAATCAACCTCATCCCCTTGCCCGTTCAACGCGTCATACGAAACGAACATACGCAGCCGTTCCAATAACGAGTAATACCGCGCGACCTTCCGTCTGGCCAACCGCATAACAAAAGCCGTATCGTTTATAATATAATCCGCTCCACGCCTGCGCAAGACTTGGTACAATTCCATATAAACGTTTTGGAAAATATCACTGATATCGGCGGTACGCCCGCATTTGGACGTAATGTACAGCAATACCGACTTATGTGTGGAATTATATATTTCATCGAACCGTGAAGCGATATTTGGGTCCGACATCAAATCACCGCCTCTGCTTCTATAGTGGCGTATAAACCGTAAAAAGTTTCATAATTCTTTAGACAAAAAAGAAACCTCAAATAAACGAGTCCATTGACCTAGTTAAATTTTAGTGTTCAGCGCTCAATTGCTTTCCATTAATAAGTAATTGATGCGCTGAACACCCTAAAATTTAACGCGGTCATTGGACGAGGTTTTTCTAATAATTTGTAAAATGTGCTATTGGTCAAGAAGCCGGAAGATGTTATCAATATCAAGATTGTTTAATATATCCGAAAAAATGGATTCATCCAGGCCATGATTGCCGCGTTCGGGTGACGGCGCCGTGCTTCGGCTTTGCGGAATGTTTTTCAAATCAAAAGTAATTGACCTGTTAGTTCCAGAGAAGAATACAAGCTGAAAATCATTCAAAGAACCTGTGAACTCATCAGGAACCTGAAAAGCCAAAATGCCCGCCGCCTGTGCGCGGGGCGCAATCATAGAACCCGGCAAGTCTCCGGAAACAAGGGAATCATATATGTACTCGTATGTACGTTTGTAAACTAATTTAACCTTAACAGTATCCAAAGTTGGTATTCTCGGCAAAAATAAATAAGATGCCTGGCTTGCATTATTAACCGTTAGGTTAATGACAACAAATTGATTACCTTCATGCGCCCTGACTTCCGACCACCCTTCGCCCATGGTATTTGTTATCGCCGATGTGTTAAGGGTGATTTCCAGGCCGTCTATTTTTTTAGTGAAGGGATCATATGTAATATAACGGTAAACAAAGAAACCAATTATGATTAAAACAAGAAAGAAAATTAGCTTTGAAACTAAACCAGACAGTAAGGAATTCATCATATTACCCCGCATCAATGTTGATAAATATGATAATTATACCGGAAATACTCAAATAAAGTCAATAAAAAACTACATGCGGTATCCAAACACCGCATGTAGTATGTAAAACCATTATTTATTTCCCCTTGACGCCCATACACGGCAAACCTCAATCCGCGCGCCTTCCGGTTTGTCACTGTGCTCATCATCGCCGTAAGACATACCGCGCAATGTGCCGCACGGAATTTCCGGGCACTCTCCGCAGTGGGCATAGCCCTTCCCTATACAGCATTTCGCCACGCCGCACTCACCCCAGAAAGGATTTCCGTTTAAGGCCAGGCAACCCTTGCAGCCATGCGAATTTTTGAATGCGCAGCCGTCACAAAGGCATCCGCACCGTGATTGGACAGACAGAAGCCCGTCTGTTGTGAACTCCGCTTGCTCACCACCAACCCATAGTGAGACGCGCTTTGTAACAAACTTGATGATTATGTAGTCCGGATCGGTTTCCCCGCCGGGGAAGTGGCCGATAAACCAATCCAGCCAATATTTGCTTTTAGATTCCTGGTCGGTGAGGATTTCCGCTTCGCCTACAAGGGTGATATTGTCGCCGCCATTGTGATAGCAAACGCTTGCCCGTTTGTCTCTCTGTAAACGTTTAGTTTTGTTCGCGGCCATACCGGTGGCGAAATACGCCTCGAATATATTTTCCGGCTTAACCGGCGATACGGTTGAAACAGACGGAAAGCCATCCTCATCTATTACGCCCAGATACGCCGCTTCACAGGTTCTGATGACTTGATTCGCTTTTTCAAAGATATTTGCGTTCATCGTTATTTCCCCCAAATTCGGCCTCAGCCATGAGCGGTTCGCCGTCCATATACCGATATTGCCGGACGCGCGTAATCGTTACCTTTATAACCACTTCATCCTCTAGCTGCGAATATTTCGCAAACGAGCCGGGATGCTTTTCCTTCATGAGTTTCGCGAATAATCCGTTCTCATCCGCCATCGGATGCCCGATTTCGGTTGCTGTCCCTTCGATTTGATATGTGCCGGCGCAAAGGGCCACATTATGGTTCTCACGAATCTGCCGCGTTTTTAGGTAATCCTTTCCTGTTTGGAAATAAACGGTTAAGCCGTCATTTACATGGCTCATGGGGTGAACCGTCACTCTGTTTCCGGCGCAGGTGGCAAGAATAAGGCTTTCTTCCGCTTCCAACACCTTGATGACTTCCTCCGCGCAAAGCTTGCATGTTTTGATTTGCATTCATTAATTCCTCCTTTTTACCCAGTATACCGGATAAAACAGGACATCAGTATGTCTTGTTTAAAACAAAATAAATCCTTATTCAAAGACACACCAATAAACGCCGAATTTATCAACAAGAGTGAATTGATGCTTGCTGTAACCCACATCCCCTATCGGGTCATGCGGTTGCGCGCCATCTTTCAAGACTTCGTATATTTTATACACCATATCAGCTTTTCCCTCGCCAAAATGCAGGCAAATCTGCATAGTGTTCCCGGGCTCGGGCGTTTCTGAGATTGATTCGGACAAAGCAAGGATTTGCCCGTATACATCAAGCTCCGCGTGCGCATAAGTGCCGTCGTCGTTTAGATACTCGCTGACCAGTTTAGCGTCAAACGCTTTTTGATAAAATGCGGCCGCTTTATCGCTGCCTTTAACATAAACTTGAAACATAGACCTTAACATAGCTTCTCTCCTTAGTTGTTATCCCGCGCAATTTATGTTCTGTCCGCGGGTTTGATATAATACTTCTTGGCAAACCCGCGCAAGCATTCGTTTGGATTTGACATTTGGATGTGGCTGCAGGCACATATGTTATTAAACTCCCTGCATGGATTTTATGTATGCGACAAATATAACTCCCCTTTATTTTTCACGTTTAATTGCTTTTCTCCCAGCCGTATGTGGTATAATTATATCATGCTTAAAACATTAGCACAATGAGAGGATGATTAGTATCTGCGGTCATGCCAAAATCCGTGGTTATTGAATACGGTGTATTTAAGGAACTGCCATAATCAATAAACTCACTTCTGCTTAAAGCGAGGCTGACCTCAACACTGAAAACCAAAGATTATTCCCTTTAATTCCCATGTCCTCCATCCATCTATATGCATCTTCTAAAGTAATATTTTCAAGTAATTTATCTTTCTCCGTTGTATAATCGCCACGCCCAGCTTCAAATTGACGGATAAAATAAGCAGTACCGACCACACCTAGCTCTTTTCTTAAGGCAGACAAACCTGCTTTGCGAACAATAGCCGGCGAACAATAGCCGGATTACGGAAATCCACAACTGTATTATTATTGTTTATACCACTTCATCCGGAAAATCGAACAAGGGGTTTTTTAATGTCATTGCGGGCTTCGCGGGGTCATGGTAATGACCCTTCACCGCAATCTCTATTGTGCTGTGTCAATTTGTTATAATGATTAACCAATGATAAGGACACATCATCCGCTTTAATCGTATTTATGGATTTTACAACATTGTTTAATAATATATCAAAAATAAATTTCCCATGCGAAGCGGAAGCTTCGGCGGGATCGCCCGCAAAATGATGGGGGAACTTGGCGTACCAGTCAAAACCTGTAAAAATATGAAGCCCGTCAAAACCTTTTAATCTTTCAAGGTTGTCAAATTCCGATGGGATAACCTCGTCCATATTAACTAAATCGGGGCGCAGATGCATGATAAGCGACGTTTCCAAAAATCCTGCATGCATACCTAAAGTTTTTACGCCGGTGTGCGATAATATTGCCTGCGCCTGCTCTTCATCCATGCTGTGGCAAAACTGCGTATAAACGGCGTAATTCCTGTTGATTCCCGGCATTTGCTGGGCAAAAAAGGGTAAAAAAGCATTGTTACCGCCGTGACCGTTAAGGATAAACACCTTATTAAAACCGTTTCTATGGATTTCGTCGCACATTTCAAGTAAAGCGTCCATTATCAGCTTATGGGATGGCGCAATCGTTCCCTTTTCGTGTTTGGCTTCCGCAATCTGTCCTAAAAAATATGACGGAAATACAACGGCGGGAGTGATGTTTGCCGCTTGCCTTGCCAAAGCTTCCACAATATACATATCCGTAGCAAGTGGTAAATGGTCTCCGTGTTTTTCCAAAACCCCGATAGGTAAAATGCAAACACCTTCGCTTTTACTAATGCTTTCGCTAAATGTTTTTGCCGTTAATTCTTCCCAAAGCATACGATTTACCTCCACATTCCGTCAAGGGCCGCTTGTGCCTTGTCATAATCACCCACAAGGGGATGAACCATAAGCGCTGCCAGCGCGTAACTTTTATCCTTCGTAACCGCTGCTTTTATAGCCAGTTTTTCATATGCTTTAACGGCTTGCATCAAACCCGTTATGTATGGCTGTTCAAACGTTCCGTAACTTACGGGGCGTATGCCCGAACGGTTTACGACGCAGGCGGTTTCTACGATATCTTCATATGCCATAAAAGGATAAGCGCCTTCATTCCGTACATTTAAAACATGAATACTATTTAAATCATTTTCGATTGAATCAATCAAAGAAACGGCGGCTGTAGAATAATTTGCGCCGCCCCGTTTTTTAAGGCTTTCGGGAACATTACACAGCGTTTCGTCCGCATATTCCTTTAGTACCTCCGCTTCATTTACAAGGCATTCCTCACCCCGTGTTTCGGGCTTATCTTGAAACTCTTTAATTTTTTTATCTCGGAAATAATAATAATTTATGTACGAACAGGGAAAAGCAGGGACGGATTTTAATAAAGCGGGCGGCGCGGTTAAATAACCTTCCGTGCTTCCTTTCTTGTATTCATCCGCCGCCTGTTTAAGAAGCTCCGGCATAACGGAAACACCGTCAACAAACACATCCGTAACCCAAGCCAAATGGTTAAGCCCAACGTACCGGATGCTAACCTGCCGCCCCGGAAATTTTTTCTCATAATGCAATTTGATGTTTATTGGAGAATTGCACAATCCAACCATATTCACGCCTGTACGGTTCAGCACCGCTTCCGCAACCATACCCGAAGGGTTTGAAAAATTTATCAGCCATGCGCCTGGTTTAGATAAACGTTCCATTGTTTCGGCAATGTGAAGAACGGCGGGAATGGTGCGGATACCCTTCATCATTCCGGCAATGCCGGTAGTTTCCTGCCCAAGCAGGTTATACCCAAGGGCGGCTTTTTCGTCGGAAGCCCGCATGGCAAGCCCGCCTACCCTTATCTGGCCAAGAACATAATCCGCCCCTTCAAGAGCTTCCTCAAGGGACAGGGTGGTTACAACACGGGTTTTTAATCCGGCGTTTTGAACAATACGTTTTACAAGCCCGGCGACGATATGCAGCTTTTCGTCGATAATATCCATTAAAACTAGTTCGTCAACGTTTATGCGGTCCGCCCTGTCGATAAAACCGCCGATTACTTCCGGGGTGTACGTACTGCCCGCTCCTATTACGGCTACTTTAAGCCCTCTCATATCTTAATTACCTCCTAAAAACTAACACTCCTTAACAAATCATGCTCGGCAGCGGTTTCGCCGATGTTATTAAAAATGTCCTGCCCGATATTTCCGTAAATCTGTTCAAGAGCCATAATAACCCCGCCCACAACCGGTTCGTACCGTGCGTTTATTGTAGTTGCAAGGGGGCATCTTTCCTTTATTCTTGCCGCTACGGCATCGGATAAATGAGTGCCCGGCCCTTTAAATACACTTCCGGATAGTACTAAATCAAAGGCTAGGTTATCCATTTTAAAACGAACGGCTTGGTCGGCAACGGCATCCGCCAGTTCATGCCCCATATTCTGTAAAATATCAATAGCAACCCTATCACCTTCCGAAGCGCATTGGCAGACAACCACGGGTAAATGTTTCATATCGGAATATTGTATTTCGGCTTTGTTATTGGCGATTATTAAATCCATAACCGTAGGCACATTGAAGAATTTTAATACATGTTCTGTCAGCGCGGTCTTTGGGATACGCCCTGCGTCAGACCTGATAACGGCCCAAATACCACGTTCACGAAGAGCGCTGCCGCCGTTTAAACCCCTGTCTAAATGCATCCCGTATATAAACTTTTGCCCGTTTGGAGATATTGTGACGATATTACCGCCTGTCCCGCAGCATATTGCCGCGCCGAATGTGTTTAAACTCCCGCCTTTAAGCGTCGCCATAACATCGTTTTCACAATTTATTTTTGCTTTTGGGAACAGGGTTTGCAAATAGTTTTCGAACAAGTAATGTTCGCCGGGGAAGTCAATGCCTGTAATGCCGCCCCCAACAGCGGTTACATCGTTCCAATCAAAGGGTATTTCCAAATTCGAAACGGCTTCGTATAAAAACCCCGTCTGTTTCGGCAGTCCGTCAAAATGATGTTCCGCACCCGGTGCTTTGGATGTGCAAAGGATGCGCCCATTTGACTCAGCCAAGGCCACATGGGTTTTTGTACTGCCCTGGTCTATGCCTACTATATAATTCATAATTTTTCCATTATTCCCGATATCATTTTAACCGCTGTTGTATAGAACGCATAATCCCTCGGCGGTTTACCCGTTTTAAGCATATTAACAAGCTCGGTTGACCCAACGCTTTCGTAATCCATCGGTACGTCAAAATGCTCAATTTCACCTTTGTTAAAAAGTGTGATTTTTAAACCGTCCGTGTCCGGGGCGTTGATGAAAACGCACTGGGCCAGCTCATATGTTACGGTTACTATTACCGTTTCGCCGTTTTTTACGGCGTTTACATTTTTATAATCAAGCCCGAAAAGTTCAAGGCATATTTCAACGGAATGAGGGCCGTAAAAATGGTATCCGTCGTATTCGCTTCCGCAATCGGCGGAGAATGATATAACGGCGGTTGTGCCGGGGCGTAATTTTTCCTTTACCTTTGCTAAACCGCTTACACCCTTTAAGTTCGAGCCGCCGCAGATAAGAAGGTTATTTTTACGGGCGAAATCGCATATTTCGGCAGCCTGACCGTAATCCGTCGTAAACGGTTTGTCTATAAAGGCGGCTTTTCCGGATTTTAACGATTCCATAGCCGCATCGTAATGCACCGAACCTTTGCGGTAGGTTATGACAACCGCATCGCAATTATCAAAAAGTTCGGATAAATTATCGCAGTTTTTCAATGAATATTTTTCGCTTAACGCCGCTGCTTTTTCTGGATGGTCGTTCCCGAAAACACATGTCGCACGGCTTTCCCCGTAAAGCTTCTTCCCGTTAAACGCATCCGCAAAATGCTCCGCATGAGAATTCTCCGCACCAATAAGCCCTATTTTAAACATTATTTTCCTCCCTTATAAATACTTATAAATACCTATACCTTCACCAATATGCCCGCCAGACAGCAAATGTTTTTTAATTGCCCGCTGCAAAGAGGTTTCTTCCGGCAAGGATACGATATCCGGGTATTCTTTTTTATAAACCCACCGCATAACCTCACTGTCTCCCGAATCAGTCTTAATAATTTCATAATCATTCATAAAATTGCGAATTCTTGAAGATTCCGGCAGCAATTCTTTTAAAACAGGAGCTAAAAGCCAGGAAGAACAGTAAAAATTACCGCTTCTGTAATCCCCGAAGGGTTCAAACTCCATCGCCTGTTTATAAGAAGCGTCCAACGCTTCCCGTGTCATTACCGAATCCGATGGAATGTGGACGGAAATGGCTTTTCTGCCGTCTTTATAATATATAGGCTCAAATTCCAAAACCCCAAGCCTGAACATACGAAGGGATAAATGCCTCCATGCCCATGATTCCCTGTCGTATCCGTAACATCCGAACTGTACCATATGCTCCCGCACATAGCGTGAAAAGCATTTCATTGTGTTTATAAACACCGAATCATCTATTCCCATTAAAGCGTAGATATTCCGGCAATCCGCTGCCGCCGCCAGTTGATTTATAAGCTTCCCCGTACCGGGCGGGCGGTTTTCCAATATTTCGTCCGTAACCGCCGCAATGTAAAAGTTCATTTCTTCGGGCATGTCAATCTCGCGGCATAACGGTATCAAGTCACTTATCCCAGCCAGGAGCTAAGCCCCCTTTTTACAAAATCGTCGTCGTTTAAATGGGGGTACATACGGTATACCCTGTCTATTTCCTCTCCCTGACCGGGTGAAAGGGTTTCTTTTTCATTAAGACACCAAATACCATCGAGCAGCCCTTGCCGCCGAAGCACTTCATGTATACCCGCTATGCACCCGGCAAAATTATTGGCAGTGTCAAAAAACGCCGCGTTGCAATCGGTTATTTCGTTTGCCAGCGTGAGAGTTTCATCAGTAACGCTGAAACCGTTTGATTTAATCTGTTCAAATAATTTGCAAACGCTATGCGTCCAAACCGCCCAATGACCAAGCAAACCGCCGACAAACGGTTTATTTACGCTTTTACCGTTTATATTAAAACGGTATGAAGATAAAAGGTCAATCAGAATATTGTCGTCGTTTCCGGTGTACATGGCGATATCATCACATTTGCCGGACGCGCATACCGCCCGCATTACGTCAATCGTCTGATATCTGTTGAATGACGCGCACTTTATGGCAACAACGTTATCTATTTCGCAAAAACGCCGCCAATAATCGTATGTAAAAATACGCCCGCCAACAGACGGTTGGAGGTAAAATCCTATAACGGGCAACGTCTTGCAAACCGCCTGCGTCCTGTCCAATAAATCTTTCTCTGTATAATCGGTCAGCCCTCCCGGGCTTAATAATACCGCATCGTAACCGATATCCCTTGCTTTTTCCGCTTCCCTTACCGCTTGTTCCACCGGACCGCAAGCCCCGGCAACCATAACAACGGTTTTGTTATGCGTTTTTTCATACTGGCGGGCTTCCTCGGCAGCCATTTGTAAAATCGGTTCAAAAAGGTTTATTTGCGGGTCGCGTACGGCAAATTGGGTTGTATGTACGGCAACGGCAAGCCCGCCTACCCCGGCGTCCAGATAATACCGGAGCAAAGCTCTTTGCCGGCGTTCATCATGTTTCCTGTGTGCGTCAAGCGCAAGGGGCGTTGCCGGGATAACAAGCCCCTTCGCAAGTTCTGTTATCGCCTGCCTGTTCATCAGTACGAACCCCCTCTTTCCTCAAAATGCGTGGGTTTGCCAAGAGCGCGTCCGCCGGATTTTATCCATTCCGCCTGCCATCTGATAAGCGTTGCGACGGGTATGGTTGGGTATCCGAATATACTTATGCATTTTTCAGCGTTATTTAAATAAGCCGTGCGGGATTCATCCCCCGTAAAAGTCGGTGTGATATCTAAAAGCTTACCAAGCTCATTTGCCGCATGACGCACGGAAACCGTTTCCGGCCCGGTCACGTTAAGCTTTACAGCGGGGTTATCGGCATGAATAAGCGAACGTATCGCGATTTCGTTTGCGTCGCCTTGCCAAATACAATTAAACGACGGCGAGGTTAAGGAAACGGGCGAACCGTTCAGCATCGTCTGCGCGATATCATACAGCACGCCGTAACGCAGGTCGATGGCATAATTAAGCCTGTAAATCAATACTTTCGTACCGTATTTAAACGCCCCGCTTTCAAACAGCCTTTCGCGCGCAAGGCAGGACATTCCGTATTCGCCGTTCGGCAAAGGCGGCGTTTGCTCTGTCGCTCCGCCGGAATGTATCGGCACCATGGGGTAAATATTGCCGGACGAAAATACAACGATACGGGATTCCTTGAACCGTTCCGCCACTAAACCGGACAGCCCGGCGTTCATTGCCCATGTCAGATGTTCTTGCCCGCCTGTGTTGAATTTACGCCCCGCCATATATATCACGTTTGGTGCATCCGGCAGCAGTTCCATCGCGCCCGGTTCAAGTAAGTCCATGCTTACGGTTTCAACGCCGTTATCATGCAGAAGCTGTGTTGCGACGGGATCCGTAAACCGTGAAACGGCTATAACCTTATTACCTGAACCTGCTTGGCGGATAGCGTTTTTAGCAAGGATACACAAGGTCGGCCCCATTTTACCGCCCGCACCAAGCACTATGATATCACCTTTGATGTTTGTGATATCTTTTATTAAATTATCAGATGGGGTTGTAAGTTTTAAATCAAGCAATTGCTCAGTCCACATTTTTAATTCACCTCTATTTTAAATTTATTAGGTTTTTTCGCCCATTTGGCCCCAAGGTCATAAGGCAATTTATCTTCATTGAAACATTTAATAAAAATGTCTTTAAGACCGATCAAGCCAAAGTATTCGTCTTCATTTTCGTAATAATGCTTAACATGCTCCGAATCAATATGAGGAACCGTTTCCGGCTGGATTGTATGTACGATACGCATATGGGGCAGGGCGGTTTTTACCGTACAAACCGGCGTTGCGTTATCCCGCACGGCCTGTATGCAGTCCCATAATTTCTGCGCTTCGTCATAAGATTCAGGACGGGTGTATGAATAGGTTTTGCCAACCGATGTTTTACCCGTAAATTTTTCACCCTTATCCCAGTCAAAATCTATGCGCCCGTTTTCAAATTCAAAACAGCAGCGCGGGCTGATGCCGTGTTCTTCCAGCGCGTGGGCGGTGTAATACAACAGTTCAATGTCTCCCGGCAGTTTACAACGGATAGCGGCTACATCATAATTTTCGATATCGGGGTTTATACGGTATGTTTCGGCTTCAGCCGTTTCCGGCATGAGCGATTCGTCCAAGGATTTTCCGGACATAAAAAGCATAAGATGCAGATAATGGGCGCAGGCGTTATTTATTGGACTGTCCAGCGTAAGGACGCCGTCAACCGATGTTATACACCCCGCCCAGCCGTTCCTTTTATAATAAGCCATGCTCCGCCTTGGCGCATATACGGTTTTGAAACGTACAGGCTTGCCGTATAAACCTTCCATAATATGGCGTTTCATTAAAAGCATATCTTCAAAATAGCTGTTTTGAAAACCCACCGCAACAAATTTACCGTATCTGTCCTGCGCTGCTTCCAGATCCAGCGCGTCGCTGTAATGCGCGCATATGGGCTTTTCTACCAGAACACTACTGCCGTTTTGTAAACAAAGGATGGATTGGGAATAATGCAGACCGATGGGTGTGGAAACTACTGCCAAATCAGCCTTGTGGTTCTTTAAACATTCGGCTAAGTCGGTATATATCGGAATGTCCTTTGAAACAAAAATATTGTAATGCGGGATTCTTTGAGGATTGGGAGCTACGACCGCTTCGATTTTTACATTAACCGCTTTTTCTGAAAGCAGAGCTTCGGCGTAAATGGCGGCGTATCCGCCTGCGCCCACTAATATGACCGATACCGTTTTCATATCTATCCACCTCGCCTGTTTTATATAAAGATTAAGACCTTGGGGCTCTGCCCCAAACCCCGCAACCTTTGAAAAGTTTGATCAAACTTTTAATTTAAATCTTTTGATTTTATTATCTTGATACAATGTTCCACAGATAATGCTTATTATCTGTTATTTTTCATTCAGGTAAGTTTCATGCTCTGTAACAAAGTCGCGGCGCATATTCTTCTCGTGTTTAGCTGCATACGATTTAGATATTTCTTCGGCTGACACACCATAACATGTCAATAAATCAATATAGTACATTAACGCATCCGAAAGCTCTTCTACAAAAGCGGTTCTTACCATTTCGTCATCCATAATCGCTTGGTTTCCGCGTTTTTTTATTATCGCTACTAGCTCGCCCATTTCCTCGTACATCCATAACAGCGAAAAATGACCGTTTTCGGGGATTATCGGTGTCCATTTATCTTTCATTCTTTTTTGCAATATATTTTGCATATTAATAAGTTCACTTATTTTTAAATCCATCACATATATACTCCTTCGCCTAATATAAATTTTCTGTAGTTGCTGTATATTTATTTTACCGATAAATAAATCATAAACATATCGGTTACGTATTTTAACCGTTCTTTCTCGACCGCTTCATCGTGTAAATCCAATCCGATAAGTTTTGACATCGTGTACTGGTTCGAAAAATATGAAAACGTAAAAGTAAGCAAGGAAAATATAGTTTGCTCCACATCTATTTCAAGACGGAAAATACCGCTGTGTTTCCCTTTGTTAATAACTTTGCGCAATCTGTCAAAGGCATCGAACCTCAGTTCCGATAAATCAACATCTTTGATATACCTACCCTGATTCAAGTTTTCCCACAACAGTAAATTTACATATGTCGGGTTGTTGCGCAAATATGCGAAATAAAATGCAAGCACTTTTCGGATCATTTCATCGGCGGGTAAATCTTCGGCTAACAAGGCTTCCTCGTACTTGCCTATACGACTGTATACTTCGGCCAAAACGCTTTTATACAATCCCTCTTTTGAGCCGTAGTATTCGTAAATCATTCTTTTGTTTATATCCGAGCGGGAAGCGATTTGATCTACCCTTGCGCCATGCAGCCCCATTTCGGAAAACTCGATTTCAGCGGCCGCTAAAATAGTTTTCCTCGTTTTTTCAGCGTTCCTAACTTTGATCATTAATTATCCACACCTTATACTGCCGTTTATTGCTAATCAACTTTAAATCTGTGCATAATTATTTTTCACAGCGTACGCGTCTGTGCGCGGCTTCAGGCGCACAGATGAAAAATAATTATGCTACATCATAAGTTGATTAGCTGTAATAACGGATTTTACATTTATTATATCATCAAAAAGGACTAAGTCGCAATCCATATTAACGGCTATAATCCCTTTGCGCCGCAAGCCCAATATACGCGCGGGCGTTGCCGTTATCATCTTTACCGCGTCCGTTATATTTACGCCTGCTGATAGGTGCATTGTGCGGACAAGCCTGTCCGCCGTGGCGATGCTGCCCGCGAAGGACGTTCTGTCGGGCATTTTCGCAACACCGTCCTCAATTATGACAGCACGCCCGTTTTTCAGGCTTCCCAATATACTTTCGCTTGCGTCCGTACCCGCCGCCCGCATTGAATCCGTTACAAGGGCAATACGGTCCGCGCCTTTGTTTTTAACTATAAACCGCAGCAGTTCCGGCGGCAGATGTTTACCGTCCGCGATAATCTCAACATCCATACCGTCAATTAACAGCGCGCTTTCCGCAACTCCGAGATAACGGTATGAATTTACCCGTTTAAGAATAGACATTCCGCAATACAAATGGGTTACTAATGAATATCCATGATTAAAGGCATGTAGGGCATCGGCGTAAACGGCATCCGAATGGGCGATGGACGGAATAATGCCTTTTTCGGATAAATAATCACCCATAATATCCGCCCCGAAAAGCTCCGGGGCAAGAGACCACCGGCAGATGCTGCCTTTTGCGTATTCAACGATCCGTTTGTATTCATCCGGACATGGATTTTTGATATACGCCGGATCCTGCGCACCCGCCTGCGCTGGATTGAAATAAGGCCCTTCCAAATGAACGCCGTGCAAATACGGCCCGTCAAGCAGACGGTTTTTAACATGCCGGAAATTATCAAGGAAGGTAAACAATTCATCCTCGCTTGAAGCAAGGGTTGTAGGGATTATGGTGGTTGTTCCGTGTTTAAGATGAGCCATCACCGCGTTTTCGATGCAAAACGCGGTGCCGTCCATAAAATCGTTGCCGCCGCCGCCGTGGGTGTGCATATCAATAAAACCGGGCGAAACATACAGCCCTGCCGCGTCAACCAATTTGCCGGTATCAAAGGGCTTTTTTCTGCTGACATCACAGATAACGCCGTTTACGGCTGTTATATAACCGCTGAAAAGACCGCCCGGAAGTATAATCTTATCGCTTTGAATGCAAATTCTATTCAATGTTAATGCCTCGCCGTTTGTTTAGTTCACGTAAAAATAAATCCTCGTCTATCGGCAGCGAAACTTCCTTATTCAACCAGCTTGATAAATGGAAGGCGTTGGACAGCATTAAACTGTTTATACCCTCTGAACCATGGGCAACCATCGGTTCACCATGCAGAATATTGGCAACGAATGACCTAAACACTTCCTTATGCATATTGCCAACCGATTCGGGAACAGGTATTATCTGCGTATCGTATTCTGGTTTTACAAACATTTGGGTACTTTCCATAGTAAGTTTTTTAACGGATATTTTAAGCTTATAAAAAACAAGCTGACCGTTTTCGCAGACAAGTTTGCCCTTGTCGCCCGTAATCTCAAACCGGTTTGTTCCGGGTGCGTCGCCGGTTGATGTAACAAACACGCCCGTCGCCCCGTTGGGATAAGTTACGAACGCCGTTACGTCGTCCTCAACCTCTATATTATGCCATTTACCTTCATGGCAAAAAGCCGTTACCTTTTCGGGCATACCGCAGATCCACTGCCACAAATCAAGGTTATGCGGGCATTGGTTGAGCAAAACGCCGCCGCCCTCTCCCTTCCATGTAGCGCGCCAATTACCCGAATCGTAATAAAACTGCGTCCTGAACCAATCGGTTATAATCCAATTTGTACGCATTATTTCGCCAAGCTCGCCATTTATAACCATTTCACGCATTTTTATGTAAATGGGATTCGTCCTTACGCAAAACATCAAACCAAAAACTAAATCAGAAGCATTTGCTTTTTCGTTCATTTCGCGCACGTTTTTAGTAAAAACCCCTGCCGGTTTTTCGCACATGACATGCAGCCCGTGTTCAAACGCCTCCATGGTGAGGACAGGGTGGCCGTAATGGGGCGTGGCGATTACCACCGCATCAACCCCGCCGCTCTTAAACAAATCAGCGGCATTATTATAAACCTTAACACCAGGAAATCTTTTTTGCGCAATGTCCAGCTGCGCCGGGTTTATATCACAGACAGCGGATAGTACAGAGCCGTCTACATGCCCGTTAAAAAAAGCTTCGCAATGGCTTAAACCCATAACCCCTGCGCCGATTATCCCAATTCGTACATTGTCCAAAAAAATCACCTCTGACTCTTTTTGAAAAAAGCGGCTGCGGAATAATCCCCAACCGCTTTTTTAACATTTTTGTCTGGAATTATTAGTTGCTTCTGGTTGCGTTGATTTCTGCCTGCTGGTCGTTATGAAGCTTAATAAACTCTTCAAGGCCGGCCGCACGCAATTCTGCTAAGAAATCGTCCCACTCGCTCATCGGGCGCTGTGCCGTCATAAACATACCAACGCCTTCATCCGATAAGGTTTTGATGGAAGCGTTAAGCACGTTGAACCTGTCCTGCCTTGCTTCGCTGAACGTGATGCCGGGGATGCGGTATTCGCCCGCATCTGTTACTACGCGCTGAACGGCGTAAATCTGCTCGGGGGACGCTACGGAAGCGGTGTGTGAAAGCGGGTCAACCAGGCAGTAGAAACCGCGTTGGAAGAAACCGAAGGTTCTGATAAGGTCAAAGAAAACGTTTTCGCCGGGAACCATACCGATGTGGTATCTGTTGCCGTTTGCGTCATAATCGTAGGTTTCGCCCTGAATGCCCCAGCTCATAAGGAGTTCGGCTTCGGGTGTAAACAACCAGTCGAAGTATGTGATGATTTTTTCAATGTTATCGCTTGTTACGAAGATACCGGGGCCGTTGATGATTAACTGGCTCTGGGGGTTAAATTTGGTTGTACCGTTGCTTCCGCCCGCAAAGGGAGGCATGTACGCAAATGTTACGTCCGGGTTTTCTTGGCGCATGGGTGCGTTAAAGAAGTCAACACGGGCTTGGAAGTCGTTGAAGATAAAACCGCGGTTTGTGTAGATAAGTTCCTGCCATCCGGCTGTGTCTATCGACAAGCTGTGAGGAGGGATTAATTCCTCAACATACAGTTTCTGCAAAAATTCCATCATATCGCGGTATTCGGGGTCAAGCTGGGCGTAAACCCATTCCTGTCTGTCGTTGCAATAGTACATATCATGCGATGTTCCCCACTGATAACCGATACGGTCAAACTGCGGCTGGAACACTGAGAACCAGTTGCGGAGCGTAAGCGGGTATGAATCCGGATAGGCTTCCTTCATTGCGACAAGGACTTCGTAAAGTTCTGCATCCGTTGTCGGTACTTCAAGTCCAAGTTCTTCAAAAATATCTTCTCTGTAGTACCAAAGCGTGCTATTCGAGGCTGTGCCGTAGCCATAGTTGGGAAGCATGTACAACGCGCCGTCGGCTGTGTAGAAATAATAGGGGTAATCACCCATTGTTTCGGCCCACGCCAGATAGTTCGGCATAAGGTGGAAATATTCGGTCAGGTCAACCAATGCGCCTTGGAGCGTTCCGAAGTTGGACGCCCTTTCTAAGTTTATCCCGAAGTAGACGTCGGGCAGTTCGCGGGAAGCAAGCGCAAGGTTAAGCCGCTCGTCCATGTTTTCCTGGATAGGTACAATGTTAAAGAAAACGTTTAACTGTTCGTTCAGCGCATTTTCCAGGAATAAACCCTGCTCATAAACGAACGTTGCGTTTTCGTCGATCCACATGGTGACCGTAAGGGGTTCGTCAAACAGCCATGTGTCCCTGCGTTCGCCTGTCTGTACCTGATTTTCCTGCGCTGCGTCACAAGCCGTAATCGCAAAAACGGCTGCAAGTAAAAGTGATACTAAAACAAACTTCTTCTTCATCATGCATTTCCTCCTTATTTTTGATTCTTTCTAGATTTATTATTTCTAAAAAGAATTTAAATATAAATTCCGCATTTTGCGGAATTACATACATAGGTTTAACCTTTGACAGAACCAAGCATGATACCTTTAGCAAAATATTTTTGAATAAACGGGTATATAACAATCATCGGTATTATTGAAACGATAATCGTTGCGTTGATGATGGATTCCCCGAGAAGCATTGAATCCGCGCCCAAATTATTGGCTTCGTTGCTGAATGAGGTTCCGGCCAAAAGCATTTGCCGGAGCAATATCTGCACGGGCCATTTTTCCCTGTCCGTCAGGTAGATAAACGGCGTTAAATACGCGTTCCATTGAGCTACGGCATAAAACAGCGTTATCGTAGATAAAACCGCTTTTGATAACGGCAGGGTTATATGCCATAAAACACCGAAATCGTTTAACCCGTCAATTTTACCCGCATCCTCAAGCTCCTGCGGCATTTGTGTAAAGAAGGTACGCATAACGAAAATATTAAAGGGATTTGCGCAATACAGTATAATTACCGCCCATGGAGAGTTGATAAGGTTGTAAGCCCGCATTGTTAAATACAACGGTATCATGCCGCCGGAAAAAAACATTGAGAAAAGTATCATGCCGGTAAAGAATTTAAAACCCCAGAGCCGTTTGCTTTTACTCAAAGCGTAGGCGGCTGTCGTCGATACGAACATAGCCAGCATTGTGTGGGCGGTCACGTAGACAACAGTGTTGAAATACGCCCTTGCAAGCCCCGTTGCTTCCCATATCATTATATATGCGTTGGGCCTGAACCCGCGGGGGTAAAACGTGACCTGACGCGATAATATATAATGGTTTTCCGAAAGCGAAACCGCAAAAATGTGTAAAAGCGGATAGATAATCGAGAAGGAAAATAATATAATGAACGCATATAATGCAAATGTAAACCATGTAACTTTCTTTTCGCCGACCATATTTATCCTCCTCTAAAATAAACTTCGTTCCGTTGTTTTCTTTGCGATGAAGTTAGCCGCAAGCAGGAAAAGGCAGTTAATTACGGAGTTGAATACGCCTACGGCGGAAGCGTAACTCATCTGGTTGCCCGCAATTCCCTGCGAATATACGAAGGTATTGAGGATTTCACTCACAGAAGTTGTAGTAACCGTCTGCATCAGGTACGCCTTATCGAACCCGACGGTCAGTATACTGCCCATACGCAGAATGAGAAGGATGATGATAGTCGGCTTTATACATGCCAGCGTAACATGTATCGCGCGCTGGAAACGCGTCGCGCCGTCTATAGCCGCAGCTTCGTAAAGTTCCGGGTCGATACCGGCCATTGCGGCGTAGTAGATTATCGCATTCCAGCCAATACTTTGCCAAATGCCCGATGAAACATATAAGGTGCGGAAATACTGGGCATGGATGAAAATATCCGTCCGCGGCATACCAAACAGTTGCAACACCGAAAACAACATGCCGCCGTCTGGGTTCAGAAAGCTTTTCAACATCCCGACGACAACCACCACGGAAATAAAATGCGGCAAATATGTAATCGTTTGGAATGTTCTCTTAACCTTTGTAAACCTGATTTCGTTTACTAGCAGGGCAAAGACTATAGTTAATGTAAATCCGAAAATCAAATCGTAAAAACTTAATAAAAAAGTGTTCCGCACAAGCGTCAATGAATATGAATCCGTAAAAAAGCGTGCGTAATGTTTAAGCCCGACCCAGTTGCTTCCTGCAAAACCGCGGAACGGCCTGAAATCCATAAATGAAATGCTTATGCCGTACATCGGTATGTATACGAACATAACATAATAAATGAAGCAAGGGATAAAAAGAATAACGAGCTGATAGCTGTTCTTGAATTTCCTGAAGCTTTCCCGGCCTGACATCCCGATTCGCTTGCTTTTTTTAAGCTTTCCGGAATCTGTTTGAATATCCATACCAACCACCCGCCATGAACACCATAACCCTTCATCAAAATCAGGTTATTATGTTTAATCATATAAATAAATTGTAACCATTCAGTTACTTATACGTTAAGAGTACCATAATTAATTAATTTCGTCAAGACATTTTATACTTATTTTCAAATTATTTTTTATTCTGATAAAAACCCAATGTCATTATTTTAATAAAACTTTAACAAAAACAATGAAAACGCTTGGCAAATCAAAAAGCCGCTAATAATTGACGAGAATGAAAATCACAAACAAGACCCCTGAATACATTATTAATTCAGAGGTCTTATATATAATGGAAAAAAACAGAACGGCAGCGATATTGATGCAGACCAAAGAGCAGAAACAGAACCGCGACCTGATGCAAATAGTAAGCATAGAGGACATAGTACCGGGGTGCATCTAACCCCTGTCCGACCTCGCGTTAGCCATAATCTACCGTTGGTGGCTGAAAGTTCAATGTCTCATAATTTTAACTAGCTAAAACGGAGTCTCAAAATTCATAATTATAATAGCCCAACATACTAGAATAAACTTAACTGTGTGTCGCCTTCTTCTCTCTCGTCAATGGCATCTTTCTCATTACACATAGCAACAACCGTGCTTGTAAAATCCAGATGTATAATATCCTCTGCGGACAACTCTCCGCTCAACCAAGCCTCAATCTGATTTACACGTAATATTACGGGCATACGGTCATGTATTTCAGCGACCTCCGCAGTCGCATCTTTTGTGATTATCACAAACTCCCGTTCGCCTTCATAATCCCTATAAAGACCGGCAAAGAAAAGCATATTACCTTCTTTGTCTGTTATAAAATGTTTAACCTTCTTGGGTTTCTTTGATTTCTTTTTAGGGGTTTTATCGGTGGTATCAGCTTCGATTCGTTCTTTCCACTCGTAATATTCACCAGCCGGCACAACGCATCGCCCTGTCTGAAGATGTTTCTTGAACATATTTTTTTCAGCAACCGTCTCAGACCGCGCGTTAATAATTACACCTTTACCATTCCAATTCTTGAAACCAAACTTAGCGCTTTCAAAGGCAACCACGTCATTGTTCGCTGTTATTATAGGAGCTTTATCGGTCGGCCTAATTTCGCCAGACGGCGGAATATAGCTATCCATATCGTCTTTAATAAGTCGCATCGAAATTTCTTGAATAATTGACCGTACCTCAATAATTTCATCCTCCGTCAGCGTTGTATAGCGACCACAGATTTTAATCAATCCTCCCATTTATTTCAAGCAATATACTTATAACGTTAATTTTTGGGATAATTATATCACTTGAGGCAAGGAGAAAGCAATAAAAATAAACTACTTTTTCAATCCGGATAGCCGTAGTATCATTTCGTCGTTATTTTGCCATATAGGAGTAGGTGTACCTGTCAAGTTTCGTCTGGTATCAGCCTTATCCATAGCAGCGCGCTTCATTTCACTATCAGCATAGGCATATATTTTGGCCGTTTCTACTGAGGCATTTACCACTCCCTCGTAGTCGCCGTTTTCTCAAAGCTTAGCTGCCCGAATTTCTGCGTCAGGCATTTTATCCTGCTTTTAATGTCAATGCTCAAATCGCATTCATCCTGCTCAAACAGGGATAGCTGCCCGCTGCCGTCAAGGTTGTCAACGCGCACCCCTATCGAGCGCACGGGCTTATGCCAGGTATAATGCTTTGTAAACAGCGCATAGGCGTTGTTGAAGATTCTGTTTGCGTTGTCCGTGGGCTGGCTTATGCTGCATTGCCTGATAACCTTGTCGAATTTGCTGTCACGCATACAGATGCTGATGCACTTAGCTTTAAGCCTGTGCTTTTTAAGCCTTGCCGATATTGCGGACACAAGCAGGTAAATAACCGCGCTGACATCGTCGTTGCTCCGTAAATCCTCCGGCGGCGTAATGGTATTCCCTATGCTTTCCACGGTGTCGTTGTTCGGCTTGAAATTCCTGTCGTCCCCGTTGGCGAACGCCCAAAGGTCACAACCGACTTTCCCCAGAAGTTTACCCAGACGCTCCGGCTCCGACTGCGCAATGTCGCCGATTGTGTGGATACCGGCGTTTGCCAGGGTCTTTTTCCTGACGCTGCCGACAAACAACAGCTCGGACGCCGGAAGCTGCCAAACAATCTGTTTATAGTTGTCTTTCGTGATAACCGTAACTCTGTTGGGCTTGGCGTAATCGCTGCCCAATTTGGAGAAAATATAGTTGAAGCTAACGCCGATGGACGCGCTTAAACCCAGTGAATACATAATCTCGATACGTATGACCTCGGCGATTTGCTTCGCCTCGTCCATAGTTATGCCGGGCTCCAGCACAACCCATGACTCGTCCATGCCGTAAGGGACGATATTATCCGAATACTTCATATATACAGCCCTTGCCTTTTTCGTCTCAGCCAAATATTTAGGCATATCCGCCTTGACATACCTTAAATCCGGGCATAATTGTCTTGCCTGGGCGTAGCTGACCCCTGTTTTAATACCGAACCGCTTTGCCGGCGCGTTCTTGGACATTACTATGGAATGGCGCATAGCCGGGTCGCCGCATACGGCGAACGGGGCATCCCTTAGCTCCGGATTGTATTTTTCCTCAACCGCCGCGAAATAATTATCCATATCTACATGTAAAACAGCGTGTTCCGGCATAGCCCATACTCACCCCTATACATAATATTCCCCGAAACAATTAATAAAACACGGCATATAGTGAAATCCACCGTAATTTTTAAGTGCAACATTGTTTCGTTATATTAGTATAAGGTGCAATTGTATTACGTGTCAATAGGGAATTTTAATTACGCATATAAATTAATTATGTGGTATACAGCTCTGAAATATTTCGGGAAATATTTCGTATCTCATCTGCAATCTCTACGGGCTCCAACACCTTGACATTCGCGCCGAAGCCAAGCAGCCAGCCAATCAGAAACTTGTCATTGGTATACTTGATTTCCGCCCGCAGTAATCCCCCCTCTGTTTCCGTATAACAATTTAGGCCGTATATTTCAATAAGCTGATGCCTTACCGACGGGTCAAACAGCGCCACAATCCTTTTGTCGTCATGCAAAAACGCGTTAAAATCGCGTTTTTCCGGCGGTATATCACGCGGGGCGAATGTGTTGCGGGAAAGCGTAAGGTTCCACAGCCGCCCCAGCTTAAACAGCCGCCAATCCTGGCGGTCATGACAAAACCCGAACACATACCACGCCATCCATTGGAATATAACGAATTGCGGCTCAATAATGCGGCGTGACATTCCCTTTTCGTAATAATAATCAAACCCTATCAAACGCTGTTCAATGACAGCCTTTTTGATAAGCTCGAGCTTTTCCGTCAACGCTCCCTTGTCATAAGTCGCAAGATCAATCACCACAGGCTCCCGCAATGACACAACCGCGTCCGTTTTCGCGCCCAGCTTGTCCAGCGTCCGCTCTATCCGCGACTTTTCCGACACGCTTCCCAAACCTTTCAACGCCGCCATTATGCCGGACAACTCGTCTGTAGTCAGTACGCTTTTATCCAGCTTGTAGCCCTCCGCGATAGATATGCCGCCGCCGCTGCCCTGGCGCGTAACTACAGGAATCCCCGCCTGGCAAAGGGCGTCGATATCGCGCCCGATGGTTCTTCGGGTAACTTCAAATTTTTGCGCCAGATAAGGCGATGTAACGGAATCCTTTTGCAAAAGTATCGTTAAGATGCCCAATAAGCGGTCGAGTTTCATATAGTCACCTCCGGTTTAATATAGTCAGCATAGGTACGGCGTACGACAATACGGCCAGCGCAATATAGGTTATTACTCCCACCTAAAAAACCGAACGGAGATAATTACACATACCATTACCAGCGCAATCATTAAAGCAACCGGGAATAAAACGCTGTCAAGCGGCAAACCCAGAGACGCGGTTTTTAATATTTTTATACCATGTGTCAACGGCATTACATCCGCTATTCTTTGAAGCACAGGAGGCATGACTTCATAAGGCAATGTCGCGCCGGAGAAAATCAGCATTGGAAAATACAGTAAACTCGCAATTACACCCGCTATTTTTTGATTGGGAGCTATGCCGCCGACCATCATACCGATACTGAACATTGACATCATGATAAGAAAGTAACCGCCTAAGAAATGCGCCCATGAGCCAAGCATTCGGTAATCAAAGAATATTGCCAACACAGTGTATACAAGCACAAGCGATACGATTGAATAAATCGCGTATATCATCACTTGCACCGTTAATATCATAGCGGGGCTTACAGGCGTTACCTTAAACCTTTTCAGGATTTTTTTGTGCCTGTAGTCGGATACAACCAAAGGAAGCCCCATAACACCCCCGGCGCATATCGCTATGACTGACAACGCGCCGAATGACTGCGCCAAAAAGGTATATTCCGCGCCTTCAAAAGCAGGATTGCCGCCATAAATTATTCCGAGAATGATTGTAACGACAACAGGCATACAGATTGCGAAGATAACCATATCCATACCGCGCAGAGACAGTTTCATTTCCGTTTTTAACATTGTTTTAAATGCTTTCATGATTCATTCCCTCCTCGTCCGTGTACCATAAATAAGCGTCCTCGAATTTTTCGTATGGGCTATTTTCAACGGCTTCTTTTACCGTTCCGCGGAAAACAACAACGCTTTTTTTAAGAATCATTATCCTATCGCATAAGGCTTCTACCTCGTCCATAAAATGTGAGGTTAAAACGATAGTCAGACCTTTGGTTTTCAATTCGGAAAGGCATTTCCATACGTCCCGCCTTGCTCTTGGATCAAGCCCTGTTGTAAGTTCGTCTAAGAATACAACTTCGGGATTGGGTATCAAGGCAAGGATTATAAACAGCCGTTGTTTTTGTCCCCCCGATAAATCATTGACTTGGCTATTCGCTTTATCCGCGATGTCGAATTGCTTTAAAAGGGAATTAAAATCGGACGGGAATTTATATAAAGATGTTGTGACTTCGCATAATTCCTGTACCGTAATCTTGTCCTGGTAATTTGACTCTTGAAATTGGACGCTGACTTTTTCAAACAGTTTTTTACGGTCTGTTTGTGGATTCATGCCCAAAACAGAAACGCTGCCGCCATCATGTTTCTTAGTTCCTAAAATACATTCGATGGCGGTGCTTTTTCCCGCGCCGTTAGCGCCGAGCAAACCGATCACTTCGCCGCGGCAAACAGAAAGGTTAAGATTCTGCACCGCTTTGATTCCGCCGTATGATTTGCTTAAATTTTCAACTTGTATTATTGTTTCCACTATTTCAAAACCTCCCTTTTTTGTTCGATAAAAAAAGTATAGCACCAACAAAAAGTCTGGTGTTATAATGGAGGGTTTTATTTTATGTCTTTCATTTTGGCAAGCTGTAACAGTATGCGCTCCGCATTTATTTCAGCGGAATGCAATGATGTCAATAACTTGTCGCACACCGAAATAATACTGTCGCTTTCGTTTGGCGTATCAATGACTTCCGCAATATTCACATGCGGGTCAAACGATAATTCATTTAACAATCGTAAAATAGCGGAAAGGGAATAATTAGCGCATCGCAGAGAACGGATAATTTTTAATTGTCTTATATCATCATTGTTATATATGCGATAACCGTTATGTTTTCGTTTAACATTAAGCAAACCGTTTAACTCCCAATTTCGTAATGTGTCCATAGTAATTTGTAAAAATTCAGCCGCTTGCTTTCTTGTAAGAGATAAATCTCTTTCCTCACGTTTTTTGCCGGATAAAAGCTGTTCAACTATTTCAATAGCTTCTATGGCATTTACTTGTTCTGACTTAATTTTATTCAAATAATTTTCAGCGATTTCTTCGGCTTTATCAAGATTGCCAGAAGCTGAAGTTTTTACAATATCTATAGCCATTTTTCGCAAACCATTTTGTATAACCTCAACTTGTAAGGCAATACGGGCAAGGCGAAACTGCTCTATGTGTAAATCATTAAATACACGATATCCGTTATCCTTCCGTTCCGGCTTTGAAATTAATTCCATTTCTTCATACAACCGTACTGTATTTGGATGTATACCGGTTATTTTAGCTACCTCTGATGTTTTGTAGGTATTAGGCATATTCACCTCTTATAAATTTTTCAAAACACCTATTTCTTTGATTTTATCATGTCAAGCGCCAATAAAGCAATGATAATGTCAATATAGCCCTCGTTCAAAAAAAATCGTTTTAAGCAACCTTACTCCGCCATGTTTATGTCCGCAAGGTTTATCTTTACATTGCGTAAATCTCACGATAAAATGAACATGAATTAATTATAGAGGATGATGTGCCAGTGAAACGGAGAATAATGAGAGCCGAGCCGGTTTTTAGGGATTATATTTGGGGCGGGACGCGGCTAAAAACCGAATACGGCAAGGTGACCGACCTTTCACCCGTGGCGGAGAGCTGGGAGCTGTCAGATTGCCCGGTGCTGATAAAGCTGATCGACGCGCGGGATGTTTTGTCAGTTCAGGTACACCCGGACGATGAGTACGCCCGGCTTCATGAAACCATGACGGGCAAAACAGAGATGTGGGTCATTTTGGATTGTGAGGCGGATTCGTTCGTATATTACGGGTTTAACCGGGAAATTGAACGCGCGGAAGTTCGGCGGCGTATTGAAAACGGGACGCTGACAGAGGTTTTATATAATCTTCCTGTGAAGCGCGGGGATGTTATATTCATTCCGGCGGGAACCATACACGCAATTGGTAAGGGAATCCTGCTTGCCGAGGTGCAGCAGCACTCCGACTTGACTTACCGCGTTTACGACTATAACCGTTTGGGCGCTGACGGCAAACCCAGGCCGCTGCATATCGAAAAAGCACTGGATGTTCTTGATACGGGTCCGGCAAGCCACACCGCGCCCGGCGCGCGTATGCTGGATGATAAGCCCGGCTGCCGTCTTGAGTGTTTGGCGGAAACCCAATACTTTATAACCGACAGGCTGACGCTTTCCGGGTTATATGGACAATCCGCCGGCGCGGGGCTGTCCGTCCTGTGCGTTGAGGGAAGCTGCTCGCTGGAATGCGATGGGGAGGCGTTGAACGTAACCAAAGGCGAGTGCGTTTATATATCGGCAGGTTTGGATGATATACTGTTCGCCGGAGATGGTGTCTTTCTGCTTGTTGCAATCCCGCAAACTCATGAGGCGGGGTATATTGCGGGCGGGACGCCCGCGCTCCCAGAGGTTTAATTAAACGTAAGACTCAGTGATGCGGTGTCTGTATACCCGCTTATTGTTTCCGTTCGGAAAAGCATTTGACGGCCGCCCGTTCCGAAAGTTTCCGCCGACAGCGTAATCTCATTAACAAAGATGATTTCAATGTCGCCTCATTTCAGAACCGTTTGCAGGATTTCATCGCCGAAATTGCTTGCAAGTTTTATGTTTAGCGTCACTTCGCCCGTTATCCTATCGTTGTTTTCCGCGCCATTAACAGATATGGCGACGCGGCCGCTTGATACGTAAACATCATCGAAAAAGTAATTAGGCCGTTTCATAATTTCATACGCCTGATACCGGCTTTCGATGTCAGCAAGCGTGTTTTGGCGCATTTTTTTCCTGTTCATCATATAACAAGGAAGCCTGAGTATCATTGTAACCTCATAAGGCAGCATCATGGTCGCCAAAAGAATCATAAACTGCACGTTCTTGCCCCGGAACATATACCGCGCAAGGGGTACAACGTCAAAAGCCCTCGTAAAGCTTGATGTGTCAAAGCCTTGTTTTTGTACTCACCATCGAAATATTTTTCAAAAAACTCTTGACCAAGACGTATACGTCATGGTTTATAATAGAATATACGAGGTGGTCGAGCAAATGGAGAAAAACCGTGCAATTCCAGAAGGATATATGCGTATTGGAGAAATAGCAAAGAGAGCGGGGGTCACCGTCCGAACCCTATCATACTACGATAAGGAGGGCTTGTTCAAACCGTCATCAGAAAGCGAAGCCGGGTATCGGCTTTATGCCGACAAGGACATGGTTAAGCTAATACAAATCCTTATGCTGAAAGAATTGGGGTTTCCGCTCTGCGAAATAAAAAAGCGTCTTTCTAAACTGGACACACCAGAGGACGTGAGGGCGATGCTGACAGAGCAAGCATCTCATATTCGCAAAAAAATTGAGGCTCTAACGGAATCCCTTGAAGCAATGGAATCATTAAATGCAGAAATCGCACAAATTGAAAAAGTGAATTTCAAAAAATACGCTGACATTCTTTTGAACTTACAAATGAAAAATGAAGAATATCAGATGATAAAACACCTTGATGATGATGCTATGGATATGTTCCGAGAGCGTATTGGCCGTGAAAAAACTGCGTTAATGGCGGCTACCATTAACGACTTCTATAAGCAAGCGGTTTTGCTTATAAAAGAAGCAATACCCCCCGAGAGCGAAAAGGGGCAAGCTTTTGCCGACGCTTTTTGGAAAACTCTTGTGGAACTTTCAGACGGAGATTCAAACATGATGCTTAAAATAAACGAGCAGTTTGAAAAAGCGAGTAGCCTTGTTAATGAAAACCAAGAAGAGCAAGATGCGGTACGGGATTATATGATGCGCGCTTTTGGTGTCTATCAAGAGCATACTTATATCGGCACTTACACAGGCTCCGAAAAAACAGAGATATTTATGAAGTTTATGGGTCTAACGAACGAGGCTTTTCAACTTCATACAGAGGGTGTAGCTCCCGAAAGCGAAGAAGCACAAAAATTCATTAAAACATTTTGGGAAACTTTGTTAGAGTTTACGGATGGAAATATGGATTTAATACAGCAAATGAACAAACAAGTAAAGAACGCAAAATATCAAGATAAAAAAATGGAAGTATCAAATCGCTTTATTGAATCAGCATTAGAGGTTTATTTCAATAATCTAAATGATAGTTCGGAAGGGGTTATGCAATATGATTAGCGTTAGTATGAAAAACACAAAAAAATCCTTCGGGAATAACGAGGTACTTAAAGGTGTAACCTTTGACACCCGCGAGGGTGAAATCTTTGGGCTGCTCGGGCCTTCCGGCTCCGGCAAAACAACGATTATAAATATTTTGACCAAGCAACTAACCTCAGACAGCGGAGAGTGCCATGTCAGTGCAAAAAGTCATGAAATTGGCTTGTTGCTTGAACATGACGGACTGTTTGACCGTCTTTCCTGCCTTGATAACCTAATTGTGTTTGAGGATATTTACGGAATCCCCCGTACAAAGACATTGGAAGCCTTGCAGCAAGTTGGTCTTACCTACGCAAAGAAAACAGCAGTAAAAAAGCTCTCCAAGGGAATGCGTCAGCGTTTAGTTTTGGCAAGGGCGGTTTTGCATAAGCCCAGCGTGTTATTTCTTGATGAACCAACTGCGGCGCTCGACCCGATGACTGCTCGTGGCATCCACAAGCTGATACGCGAATTGCGTGACGGCGGCAGTACCATTTTTCTAACAACCCACAACATGGAAGAAGCAACGCATTTATGTGACCGTGTTGTAATGCTTCACAAAGGAATAATTATTGAAGAAGGCGCGCCAAAAGACATCTGTGAAAAGTACAATGCAATGAAAACTGTAATGGACTTAGAATCTGTTTTTGTGGAATTGACGGGAGGTGGGTTAGAATGAAAAGTGTAAAAGCAATTTTCAAAAAGCAATTGAAAGACATAATAAAAAACCCGGCTGTGTTAATTCAATTCATTCTTTATCCGCTTATCACATTTGCGATGGACTCCATAATGGCAACGGATTTCGATTTTGAGGGTGTGCCGGATGACATAGCAGAAATGATATTGGCAGGTATGCCCAATATGCCTAATATGGTGACTATGCAGGCGGCAATTTTTGCGGGTATGGGCTTAATGACCGCTATCAGTGGCATTATATCAGAGGACATGGAAAAGAAACGTTTGCGTTTTCTGGCAATGGCGGGCGTAAAGCCTATGTCATATTTGATTGGTGTTAGCGGCGTAATGTTTTTAATCAGCTTTTTTACATCTGCGGCGTTTGGTTTAATCGGCGGGTTCAGTGGGTTTGACTTTTGGATTTTTTCGGCAGCGATGATGTCCGTAGTAGCTGGGTCAACGGTGCTTGGCGCAACCTTCGGCATCCTTATGGGGAATCAGCAAGCGGCTTCGGCGTTAATTTTTCCCGTCGCTATCATTTTAGGCTTTGGCCCGATGATGGCACAATTTAACGAAAGTATAGCACGGTTTCTGCACGTTACGTACACGCAACAACTCAATATTGTGGCAAACTACTTGACCCTCGGCAGCGCGGACACACCTTTATGGCATTCATTTGGCATTATGTGGGTGAATGTGGCGGTACTGGGTCTCGTGTTTACGCTTGTGTTTAAGAAAAAGTGGTCGGTGTAATAAGTAATATAATAGCCAAAGGTTGACCTGAGCGCGGCGATACTGTAAAATCAATATTATGATACATATTCTTAAACAATATTTCGGATACGATACATTCCGCGAGGGCCAGGAAGAAATCATACAACATGTCCTAAGCAGCCGGGACTGTTTATGCGTAATGCCCACCGGAGCCGGGAAATCCATTTGTTATCAGGTTCCCGCCCTTATGATGCCTGGGATCACGCTTGTTATATCGCCGCTTATCTCTCTGATGAAGGATCAGGTGCAGGCTCTGGTACAGGCGGGCGTGAGGGCGGCGTATATCAACAGCTCGTTGTCCGAACGGCAGATCCAAACCGTAATGACCAACGCAAGGGACGGTGTGTATAAAATCATCTACATAGCGCCCGAGCGCCTTGAAAGCACGATGTTTTCAAGCTTTGCTGAGCAAACCGCGATTTCGATGGTGACGGTGGACGAGGCGCACTGCATATCCCAATGGGGGCAGGATTTCCGCCCCAGTTACCTCAGGATTATGCCTTTTATAAAGAGCTTGCCGGCACGCCCTGCGGTATCCGCGTTTACCGCTACGGCAACGCCCGCCGTACGCGAGGATATCATAAACTTGCTGGAACTGGACAATCCATATGTATTGGTTTCCGGGTTCGACAGGAAGAACCTGTTTTTCAGCGTACAAAAACCGGCGGGTAAGTTCCCTGCTCTGCTTGAATATCTAAACGGCGGTAACGTCAAACCCGGGATAGTATATTGCTCCACAAGAGCGGCGGTGGAGGATGTTTGCGAGAAGTTGAACCAAAGCGGATACAAGGCCTCCCGTTATCATGCCGGGCTTTCCGCCGCGGAACGGAACGCCAATCAGGATGATTTCTTATATGACAGGGTACAGATAATGGTTGCCACAAACGCTTTTGGGATGGGGATAGATAAATCCAACGTAAGGTTTGTAATCCATTATAATATGCCTAAGGATATCGAGGGTTATTATCAGGAAGCCGGAAGGGCCGGCCGCGACGGCGAGCATGCGGATTGCCTGTTATTCTATAACGCGCAGGATGTAAGGACGAACCAATGGCTGATTGAAAACGCCAAGGACATGGAATATCCCGACCCCGAAACCGAACGGCTGTTGAAGGAACGCGACCACCAGCGCCTTAGGTCCATGACGTTTTACTGCCACACAATGGACTGTCTGCGCGGGTATATCCTGAAGTATTTCGGGGAAAAGCCCGGCGGCCGCTGCGATAATTGCGGCAGCTGCAATAGTAATTACGAGATTATTGATATCACGGAGGAAGCCCGGAAGGTTTTGTCCTGTGTAATAAGAGCGGGTGAACGCTTCGGCGCTAAAATCATTACGGATGTTCTGCGCGGGGTAAGGAGCGGGAGGATCATTAAGCTGGGATTGAACCGGCTGTCAACCTATAATATCAGTACCCTTCCCGAAACGCGGCTCAGGGATATTATCAATTTCCTTGCCCTTGAGGGATATCTTTCCGTTACGGACGGCGAGTATCCCGTATTGAGAAAAGGCCATAAAGCCGGCGAGCTTTTGCGCTCGGGCTCACCCGTCAGCATGAGGCTGGTTAAGGAGGATATACCGGACTCTAAAACCGCCTCAAAACCCAAAAAAGTCCAGCCAAAGCACGTAAACACAGCATTGTTTGACAAATTAAAGGCATTGCGGCTGGAAATCGCCAGCAGGCAGGGCGTACCCGCGTTTGTAGTGTTCTCCGACAGCGCATTAACCGATATGTGTATGAAGCTGCCCGCAGGCGATGAGGAGTTCAAGGAAGTCTCCGGCGTAGGACAGGTTAAGCTTGAGCGTTACGGCAAATTATTTATGGATGTCATAGCGGAATTTTTACAAGGCGCTCCCGAAGGCACGGATGAACCGCAAACCGCCGCCGAGGTTGAAATTTCTAACGAGCCAATACCCGTCAGCGTAATAGCCGATAAGCTCAATTGCATTTTGCTTCAACGCGGCGAAAAGAAGCTCACCGGGGCGAAAATAAATGATTGGCTGGTAGCAGCCGGGTTTTTGCAATTAATGACATCGGAAAGCGGCGGAACCTTTAAAACACCTACCGATCAAGGCCACAACCTTGGCATAACCGGGGAGGAAAGGCAAATCCGGGGTGAAAACCGCATCATAAACCACTTTAACGCAAACGCGCAGAGATATATTATTGCAAACTTGCAGGATTTAATAAAATGGAGCAAGGCATGACAGATTTGCCCGCGATAAGAGGTGTTAAAGAAGGGGGTAAGGGTAATTTGTTAAGAACGAAGTCGCCGCCTGTGTGGCCGTGGGTTGTCCAGCCGATGTAGGAACGGCCGGAAAGCATCAGACCCAAAATATTACTTCCCGAATATAACCGTTACCTCCGTCCCCAAGCCCAGCTTGCTTTTAAGCGACAGCTTCCAATCATACAAAGCGCAAATGTGCTTTACAATCGAAAGCCCCAATCCCGTGCCGCCACCCCGTTCGCTGCGGCTTTTCTCAACCCGGTAAAATCGTTCGAATATCCTGTGTTGTTCTTCCGGGGAAATACCGATACCGTTATCCGAAATACTAAACCTGACTGCTTTAGTTAATTCCTCAATTGTTATAATAACCCTGCCGCCGTTATTATTGTACCGCACAGCGTTTTCTATCACATTTTTAACGAGTTCATAAATATGTTCGGGTTTGGCATTAACCGCGGCGTCTCCTGAAAACTCAAAGGTTATGGCTTTCTCGTTTATTGCGGTGGATACGGCTTCACGGGCTTCGTTAATAACTGTTGAAAGTGTTACTTCGGGAAGGTCTTCGGTTAAAAAGTTCATGCTTTGTGCGTTTTCAATCTCAGACAATTTTAACATATCATCGATAAGCGAAACCATACGGCCTGTTTCGCGCGTGATTCCATTGATGTATTTATTAATGTTTTCATCTTTGTTGTTAATCACCGTAAGCTCGTTAAAACCTTTGATAGCAGTTAATGGGGTTTTTAATTCGTGGGAAGCGTTTGCAAAGAATTCCTCCCTTAGCTTGGCATTTTCGCGGCTTTCGGTTATATCGGTAAGCACAACCATAATAAACCTGGTATAGGGAAGCCGCCTGACCATAGCGAAATATGTTTTGCCTTTGAGCGTAAAATCAAACGCGGAGTCATTTTCATGGCTGACGCATTCTTCAACAGCATCAACCAAAACATTATTATAAGTAAGATAATTGAGATTTTTACCGTTTATTTCAGGCGTAACATCGAAAATATCAATGGCAACAGTATTTATTAGCTCAATTTCTTTGTTTTCGTTCACGGCAAAAAGTCCATCCCTGATATTGTTCAATATATATTCAATTTTACTTTTTTCTGAACGTAAGCTCTCGAAACTATTTTCTAAGATAAGGGATACATCGTCTATCTTCCTGATAATCGTTTCCACTTCATTGTAGTTCTTGACTTTCGTTTCGGATATATAATCACCGCTCGATAAAAGCCTGAGCTTACGCTCAACATTTGCAAACGGTTGAACAAGCTGTTTCGTGACGCCTCGTATTAATATTAAACAAAGAATCATAGTTAAAACTAAAAATATTATCAAGAGAGGTAATGACCCGAACAAATAAGCGTCAATAACGGCTATAGGTATCGAAACTCGTATAAATATATGACTGCCGCCGTAAGTTGCTTTTAACGCATAATATATATTATACACGCCGAAGGTTTCGGAGTATCGGATAAACGCTTCGGGAAAACCTCTTGCGGCAGCCTGTACTTCGGGACGGTCTATACGGTTTAATTGCGCGCCCGGTTCCATCGGGCGGTTATCCGCTAAAATAGCGCCGTCAGCCGCGATTACAGTTATCCTTGTATCGCCTCCGGCTTTTACGAATACCTCGAAATCGGTATCATCGGTAAGCAAATAGGCCAGCATCTTTGTTTTTTCAATTACAGTGTCCCGGGCCATTTTTTGGTTATTGCCGTATGTAATGTAAACCGACACGGCAAAAAAGCTCATCAACCCGACAAATATTACCGCAGCCGATAAAATGAACAGCCGTCTTTTCATACCAGCATATAACCTACCCCTCGTATAGTTTCGATAACCGCGCTGCTTCCGGCTTCGGAAAGCTTGTTTCTGAGCCTTTTTATGTGAACGTCAAGGGTCCGGGTTTCGCCGATAAAGCCCTCTCCCCAAACAGCATTGAATATTTCATCGCGCCCGTAAGCCTTTTCGGGATTTTGACAAAACAATAATAAAATATTAAATTCCTTAAAAGGCGTTTGAATTAGTTTACCGTTTACGGTAATATGGTGTTTTTTTAGATCAATAATTATGTCCTTGTAAATAATGCTTTCAACTTCTTTATCGGGTTCTTTCGGGCTGCTTTTACGCAGGTTCGCTTTTATCCGCGCGATTAATTCCATGACACCAAAAGGTTTTGCCATATAATCATCGGCCCCCATATTAAGCCCCTTGACCTTTGACACTTCCTCACCCTTAGCGGATGCCATAATAACGGGAATATGAGCGGTAGATTTTTGCGCTTTTAAACGGGATAAAATCGAAAACCCGTCCTCATCGGGAAGCATTACATCAATTAAAATAAGGTCGGGGATTTCGTGTTCCAACGCATCATAAAACGATTTTGCGTCACCAAAACATCGGCATTCAAAATCATTTTCCAATGAATACATGTACACTTCCTGTATCGCGGCATCATCCTCAACCGCGAATATCCTTTGTTTCATATTATTATCCCAGCTCTCAATTTTTCGGATGCCTTCCAGTTATGGCATATTCGACCCATTCGCCAATGTTTACGGCGTGGTCGCCGATCCGCTCAAGGTATTTTGCTACCATCGAGAGTTTTATCGCCTGCTCGGCATTATCCGGGTTTTTTTTCACCAGCGCAATAAGGTCGGCATACACGATTTTTAGCAAATCATCGACTTTATCATCGGTTTTATCAAGCGAACGCGCCAATTCAAGGTCACGGTTAATATACGCCTGTATGCCGTCCTTAACCATTTGGGTTACAATAACCGCCATCTGCGGGATATGCTCAAGCTTCTTGATATATTCCTCATCGCCGAATTGGGTTGCGGTCTCAGCAATATCCCACGTCTGGTCGCCAATGCGTTCCAGGTCTGTTATCATTTTCAAAGCGGCGCTGACTTCGCGGAAATCACTTGCCATTGGGTTCTCCATAAGGAGTAGCTTTAAACATGCCGCTTCGATGTCACGCTCCATTTTATCAATTATTTTATCTTCGCTCCGGACTTCTTCGGCAAGCTCGGGATTCCGATCGGTAAGAGACCTCACGCATTTTTCGATTGCCGTTTCGATATGGCGGCACATCAACACGATACTGTCTTTAATGTATCTCAATTCCTTTTCATACTTTACCCTAACTGACATTATTATCAAACCTCCCTGACTAACAGTATAATACAAATCCTATTCATTAATCAACATGTCTTAGCCGAATCTTCCGGTAATATAATCATCGGTTTTTTTATTTTTTGGCGCGGCAAATATATCGTTTGTATTACCTATTTCAACCAGTTCACCAACAAGAAAAAACGCTGTTTTATCAGAAATACGCGCCGCCTGCTGCATGTTGTGGGTAACTATTACAACCGTGTAATTCATTTTTAGGGTATTCATTAATTCCTCAATTTTCATGGTGCTGGCGGGATCCAAAGCCGAGGTAGGCTCATCCATCAGCAGGACTTCAGGCGAAACGCTTAAAGCCCTTGCGATGCACAGCCTTTGCTGCTGTCCTCCCGAAAGGGCTAATGCGCTTTTTTTCAACCTGTCCTTGACCTCGTCCCATAAAGCCGCTCCGCGCAGCGATTTCTCAACTAAATCGTTCAATTCGGATTTTTTATAACCGCCGTGAACCTTCGGCCCGTAAACGATGTTATCGTAAATACTCATGGGGAAGGGGTTGGGCTTTTGAAAAACCATGCCTATATGTTTCCTTAACAGCGTTACATTTATGCCGGGGGCAAATATGTCGTCACCGCGGAACCTTACGTCTCCCGTTATCTTTACGCCGTTAATCATGTCGTTCATTCTGTTCAGTGTTTTAAGGAATGTGCTTTTGCCGCATCCCGACGGGCCTATCAGCGCGGTTATCTCCTTCTCGGGAATATTTATGTCAACGCTTTTAAGAGCTTGGAAATTTCCGTAATATAAATCCAAACCCTTCACGGTAATAATGTCCATTGTTATTTTCCCCTTTTCTTCGTCAGCTTAACGGCGAAATTTATTGACAGCACCACAATCATTAGTATCGCGGCAATGGCGAAACCGACGTCGAATTCCCCGCGGTCCATTACATATGTATACAGCGAAACGGTCAGCGTCGCCCCGCTTGTGCGCAGGGCCTGGAAGTAGTTCGTTACCAAACGGAAACCCATTCCTGCGGTCAGTATGAGCGCCGCGCTGTCCCCGACCATGCGCCCGATTGACAGGATAACGCCGCCGATAATTCCGTCCATACTGCTGGGAAGTACTATTGTACGCAGCATATACCATTTTGCCGCTCCAAGCGCAACCGCCCCTTCGCGGTATGAAACAGGCACTGTTTTCAGCGCTTCCTGCGTAGTCCTTACAATAGTCGGCAGCACGACAATCGCCAGTGTAATTGAACCCGCCAGAATACCCGTCCCTATGCGAAGCCTCTGCACGATAAACAAGTATCCGACAAGACCGTATATGATTGACGGTATGCCCGTAAGCGTTTCCGTGGCGAATTCGATGATTCTTACAAGTCTTCTGTTTGCGGCGTATTCATTCAAATAAATTGCCGCCCCGATCCCCAGGGGAAACGCGATAACTAAGGTAGTCATAACAAGGTAAAGCGTAAAGATGATATTCGGCCATATGCCTATTGTATTTCTAAGCGCGCTTGACTGTGTGCTTAAAAAACTCCACGTTACATGCGGAAGCCCCCGGAACAACACATAGCTGATTATGGAAATCACAAAGGCTACGGTAAGTAACGCGCACAGCATAATGCAGCATTTTAACGCAATCCCGTAAAACCGGCGCTTGACAGAAAGACGGCTTTTCATTAACCTTTCCCCCGCTTCAATACTAAATTCAAAATAAGGTTAATAACCATAATAAAACCGAACAAGACAAGCGCGATACTTAACAACGCCTGCCTTTGCAAACCTGCGGCATAGGCCATTTCGGTAGATATCGCGGTTGTAAGGAACCTCACTCCGCGCAGTAGTTCGGGCATTCTGGCGATATTTCCGGCTACCATCATCACAGCCATCGCTTCGCCTATCGCTCGCCCGATACCCAATACGATACTGGCGGCAATACCTGATTTCGCGGCGGGCAGGCATACTTTAAAAATAGTTTCCATCTTTGTCGCGCCAAGGGCGTAGCTTGCTTCTTCATATTCAACGGGTACCGCCATCAAAGCCGTGCGGCTTACGCTGATGATGCTGGGAAGCACCATTACGGACAGTACGGCTATCGCGGTAAGGAGGGTTGAACCGGTTCTCAATTCAAAGAACCTCATAATCCATGGCGCGAGGATTATCAAGCCCAAAAGCCCGTAAACAACGGACGGTATGCCCGCCAAAAGCTCTACCGCGGTATTTACAACCGCGGCTAATCTGCTGTTCGCTAATTTAGCCAGGTATATCGCCGTCAATAACCCGATAGGTACGCCGATCAATATAGCGCCGAATGTTCCGTAAATTGAGGTAAGTATAAATGGTAGGATACCGAACTGCGGTTCCCGTGTCGTGGCTACGCTGTCCCAAACCTGACCCAGCAGAAAATCCCATAGCCCAATTTCTCTGATAGCGGGCAATCCGCTGATAATAACATACAGCGTTATTCCCAGCACCGCCGCAACCGTTACAAGGCCGCAAAACAAAAAAATAACATTCATCGCTTTCTCTATGGCGGCTTTAATTTTCATCTAATTTCTCCGTTCTTTAAAGTGGAGAGCTGATAACTCCCAACTCTCCACACTCAATTCTTAACTTTATTATCTGGGTTGGATTACCCCCGCGTTATGAAGGATACCATAGGCATCGCCGCTGAGGGCGAAGTCTATAAAGGCTTGCGCCGCTTCCGACAATTCATTATCGGGGTTCAGTACGAAGATGAAGGGGCGCTGTACTTCGTATGAACCGTCCAGAGCATTAGCTTCATTAGCCGCGGCACCGTTAACGGTAATTGCTCTTACTGTATCACGGACAGCGGACAGGGAAGCGTAGCCGATTGCGAAGGGATTGGTTGCCACGGCGGCGATTACCGCTCCGCCGGAATTAAGCTCTTGGTCATATGCGCATTGGTCAACGACGCCGACGATACTTTCAAAACCGTCTCTCGTGCCCGAACCGGCTTCGCGGCCAACCAATGCCACGGGGGAATCGGGACCGCCAACTTCGCTCCAGTTGGTGATTTCACCTGTGAAAAGAGCGGCAAGCTGTTCGACGGTAAGGTCTTCCACGGTATTTTCGGGGTTGATGATAATGGCGATAGCGTCTATGGCGAATGTTATGCTTTCAAGCCCTTCTTCAATTTCACCTGCTCTTAATGCCCTGCTCGAAAGGCCGATATCCGCGCTGCCTTCCCTTGCGGCGTTGATGCCCGCGCCCGAACCGGTGGCGTCATATGTAACGGTTATGTCGGGGTTAACTTCGGCAAAGGCTTCGATTAATGAAGCGACAACCCTTTCAACGGAAGTGGAGCCGTTGGTGGATACTGAACCGCTTACGCCCGATGAATCGCGCGAGGAACCGCATCCGGCAAGCAGTGCAAATGACAATACAGATGAAATCAACAGGCATACTAATTTTTTCATGTTTTCTTCTCCTTTTCAACATATGTTTTTCGTTCGTGGTTATTATAAAGCATGTTTATCATTGTAAATACCACAGTTGTGTAAATATTATGTTAAATTTATGTAAAATAATTAAACTGCCAAAGGAAGTGTTTGACGCGCATATCCACGATGACAAGCAAGAGATTATGAAATTAATGGAATACGGCATAAGGTTTAAATGCGATTTGGAACTCGCCGCAAAAACATTTCAGGTTCCTGCCATAACAATGCTTAATTTGCAAAACGATAATACGGAGAGTTATACCGCCGTTATGGAAGTACTGTTGAACGGCGTAATCAATGAGATCGTGGGTAATGGCAATAATTAATGTTCAGGATGTCTTTCTCAAATACCCTTCCGCGAAATCGGACACCATAAACGGGATTACATTCGATGTAGGGAAAGGTGAGATATTCGGTTTCCTCGGCCCGTCCGGCGCGGAGAAAAGCACCATGCAAAAGATACTGACCGGCGTATTGCGGGATTACCGCGGCAGCGTCAAAGTGTTCGGAAGCGAGATTAAAAACCGAACGAACGATTATTACGAAAAAACAGGCGTTGACTTTGAGTTTCCTAATTTTTACGGCAAGTTCACGGCTCTTGAAAACCTGAGATATTTCGCTTCGCTGTATAAATCAAAAACGGCGGATCCCATGACGCTTGTCAATGGCAATCGAAAATTGTACAAAAAAGGCGTTTAAATAATGTACAGAATTGGTATAAAAAAGCAGCCAATTCACGACAAACGCATGAAAAAGCTTTCCCAAACGCACGATAACTGATAAAATTGCCCTATAACAAAATGGGGGATGAAGATGGAAGAATTAAGAAAAAATATGAAGGGGATACGGGATATACG
>Ga0123353_10000680_pt1 | contig 41545 bp, 42 predicted proteins | sample TergutLab28metaG_3_FD_92763 | JGI IMG/M metagenome (GOLD analysis project Ga0123353, IMG submission 92763) | Labiotermes labralis P3 segment gut microbial communities from Petit-Saut dam, French Guiana - Lab288 P3 | ecosystem: Host-associated > Arthropoda: Insects > Digestive system > Gut ... | reverse complement strand
AGTTGATATGTTCTTACGTTTCCGTTATAATTAGCTTGTTGTATATGTTGTCTCATAACTCCATTTTACAACAAAAACCGAGATTTGGCTACCGCCTTATCTCGGTTTCTTTGTTGGGCTGACTAGACAGCCCGCTTCGGCTCTTTACTGCCGCTCTCACGCGCTTTTGATGTGCAGTGAGGGCATTTGTAACCATCGACTTTTGTAAAACGGCTTGTTTTCTAAACGGTGTTGCACGATAAACATAAAATCTCCATTACCCATCAATCGTGATAGGCTCCCAATTTTCGGGAAGCTGTGACGGCGGTTTAGGCTTTGACTTTGCCTTTGCCGACAGAGGCTCAATGCACTTATACGGCTTTCCGGTTATCGGATCGCGCCGTATACGCCCTTTTTCGGACTGCTCCCCGGAATTCCACGGAATAAGCACACCGGAATGAGCGGCAATGACATCAGCGGGAAATACCCCCGCCTCGGCTTGCTGGGTGAATAATAATTTAACGGCGTTACGGAAAGCCGCTTCATCCGACTTTTGCCGGTTTAATATTTTTATACAAGTTTCCGTATGTCTGACTCCCATTATAGCACCTCCGGTTCTTCTGTTGAAAAGTTAAATGCGGATGACAATGTGCCGATGCCGCCGTCAAAGTTGCCGCTGAATGATGTTATATGGCATGGGCCTGCAGCACCGTTGCGGTCAACAAATATCCAGATATTTACGCCCTAAGCGGCGATGGCTGTTGTGTTTGTAAAGTTGTAGATATTATTCGATTCTACCGCGCTTGTTACGTCCTCCCACGTTGGGACGGCATCGTTGGCATTGTTACAGGCGAACGCTTGAAAAATCGCTCCGGCCGGTATCATACGCCCTACGTTTAGCAATATTCTTGCAGGCATATCGGACGCGGGCAGAGGGGATGCGAGGGTGACATCGATTTGCGACTCTTGTCTGCTGAACGTCCATGTGCGCGTGACGCTTGCGCCGATTTGGTCTTGCGCCGTTACCGTCATCGTGTGGCTGCCGTTGCCGAGCTGTACAAACATATCTGCCGTTACGCTGAAACCCTGCTGTGCGCTGAGCGTAGGCGTAAATACACGCACAACCGTTCCGTTAAGCCCTTCCGTGATGGTTACAACGTCGCCGGGGTTGGAGCGGGAGTTGTAGTAGGTATTGGCGTTGGCTAAGAAGTCATCAGGGAGGCTATTTCATCGTCACTGCTTATATTCCGCGAAAAGCCAGAGGTATAAGAGAAAGCTTTAATGAAACATACAACAAAGATGATTTTAGATATGACCCCATACAAGATATCTATCTTTGCCCAAACAATTGCACTCTTAAATTTGTTGCCTTCGCAAAAGGCAGAGGTAAAAAGCGATACAACAGTAGAAAAGCTGATTGTAAAAACTGTCATCTAAAGGCACTGTGTCTTAGCGATACAGCTAAAAGAAAGCAGCTTGAACGTTCATATCACTGGACTTAATACGAAAAACAACACGAAAACGATATGACAGAGCGTTATTTGGAAGTCCAGAGATTGCGTAAAATTTGGTGTGAGGGAACATTTTCGCGTCAAAAAGCGCGGCATTGCATGACCAGAGCAAAAATGAGGGGCATCGTCCAAACCACTGGACAATGCCTTTTATCAGCGTGTGGGGTGAACCTGAAAAGGATGATTAAATGGATGAAGGGCAAATTGTCTAATCCACGTTATCCCGTTTTGCCCACGATTATAGCTCACTAACGATCTTTTTTTGTTCTTTTGTCAACAGCCCTGTATTTCATCACAAATTCCCTTAATTACTTTTTTCGTATTTGGTTTTGCTCTTCCGGACTTATACCAAGTTGCAATCAAAGCAACACTAACTCCGTGCGGATGATCCAGTACGCTCACGCTCAGGCCGGCTCATCCGCACGGAGTTAGTGTGATTTAGATTGCAACTTGGTATTAACCGTTTTGCGTTTGTTTTGAGCTCGTTTTTCATGGTTTCATTATATAATTAAATTACAATAAAACAGTAGCACAAGATATCACCAAAGGTATCCAACAAATGCCCCACCTTTTTCAACTTGCCTTTCAGCCATCCTCAGAAATTTTCATCTGATTATCATAACATATCTTCGCGCATTTTAGATGTCATTTAATTTATAATGTGCAGGAAATATCGGTCTTAGCGGAAGGAAAAGGTATGAGAATCTCCTTTGAATATCATGCCAATACACCTATGGATACAGCAGAATCCAGTTATTATTACTATCCGGTGAAATTATTCTATTTATTACCTTGTCTGAATATTTTCAACTGCGTTATCCCGGTGATCCCGGTTAGGGATACATTGGTCGGTATTGGGCGTTTTAAATCCTCAGAATCAGCAGGATATACGGGCTTATCCGCACTTAAATAACGACGGGTTTTTGACAAGTTATTTTGTTTACCCGAAGGCTAGAAAGCTAACACGATCCCTTTATTATCCGCATAAAGAGAAGTGAGGCCGCCGGCGGGAACGACATAGATTTTTTTGAAATTAAACCGTTCTTTTACAAGTGTTTTAAGATGTTCAGCCAGTTTATGGTTGTTGCAATGGGATATAACAAGGTTTTCAAGCTCCCTGCCACTCAGCTCAATAAGTGACATCAACCGTTGTATCACCTGTTTCGTTCCCCTGCATTTGGTAAAAAGGTCGATTTCACCGTTACCATCAGACCCCATAATCAATTTTATATTTAATAATTGCAATAACGAGCCTGTAATCTTTCTCAACCGTCCGTTTTTTTGAAGGTTATCATAATTCTCAAGAACTATATAAGTTTTCATGCTGTTAATAAACCGGTTAACCGTTTCAACAATCCTGTCCTTCGACATTCCGGCAATGAGCAGTTCGTATATTTTAATTGCGATCAGCGTTTGGCCCGCCGCGCCGCTCTTTGAATCAAAAATATGCGCCGCGCCGGTTCCTTTGTCCTCCTTTGCTTGATTATTGGCAAGCACCGCGCTGTTATATGAGCCGGATAGCTTGCTTGATAATGTTACAACATAAGCCTCATCGGTTGCCTCAATAGCCTCTTGAAATAAAAACGGCGGCGGGCAGGCAGAACCGACTTTACCGGAAAAGCTGGTCATCCGGCCCACAAAGCCGTTCACGTCAAGAGATTCATCATCGCGAAACTCGTTATCCCCCAGCCTCATTGTTAAAGGTACGGTAATTACTCCCATTTCTTTTTTCATATCAGGCGTCATATCGCAGCAGCTATCAGTAATAATTTTACTCATAGGAATTCCTCTTTTCATCAAGTACAAGATGGGTTTATTATACAATACCAGCTGATAAAGGGCAAGCGGAATATCGTCAGAGCAAGTCCAAACCCGGTAGTATTAGCGGCTGTTCTGACGCTTTTCCTTGGGGATAAACCGCTCCAGGATATCATGTAGCCTGATAACCTCTATCGGTTTTGATAGGTATCCGTTGAAACCATTCTCCATAAACATATCCGCCGCGCCGATTACAGCATTGGCCGTAAGCGCGATAACCGGAACGCTTTGAAAATACGGGCTGCCTTCCAGAGCCCTTATTCGCCTGGCGGCCTCCATACCATCCATGCCCGGCATTTTATGGTCCATAAACACAATATCGTAGCGGTTGGATTTGACAGCCTCAACAGCCGCGGCGCCGCTCTTGCACAGATCTATACGCATACCGTACGGAAGCATCAAACCCTCGGCTACCTTTAGGTTAGCGGGGATATCGTCCACGATAAGGACGCGTGACTGGGGCGAAACGAAACACCTTAGCGCGATTAAGCCGTTGTCAGTGCGGGGGCCGAAGCTGCCGGACACGCCGTTAATTATGTTTGCGACGGACACGGAGTATATCGGGGTATTTAATATATCCAGATTCGTATCAGCAACCGGTTCGCCGAACTCGGCCACTAATATGATTCTGGCGTTTGTCTCAAGTTCGGGGTGTTCTTCTTTGACGTTTTTGTATAAAGCGGCGGCTATGAAAACAAAGTCATAATCCCTGCCTGTAAGGTCTGTAACAAATTCCTGCACGGTAGATACGAGGGTCGCGTCCAAACCCAGGTTTTCCATGGTACGCATTATTGAATCCACACATACCTCGCGGCGTTCGTATATCAGGATTTTTTTCATATGCGCGTTCGGTACATAAGCGATTTTATCGGGACGGCGGTACTTTTGCGGCAATGTTACGGTAAACGTGCTGCCCTTGCCGTATTCGGAACGGACATTAATATCGCCCTCCATTGCCTGAGCAAGGCTCAGCGCGATGGAAAGCCCCAGCCCGGCGCCCTCTATGCCCATGTTATCTTCAACGTCAAGCTGGGTAAACTCGTCAAACAATTTATCCATATCCTGCTCTTTAATACCCTTGCCGCTGTCCTCAATCTCAACGGTAAGGATTATTTTTTCACCGTCTATGACCCGCCCGTCCACCGAAAACGACACAAAGCCCTTGTCGGTGTATTTCACGGCGTTGCTTAAAAGGTTCAGCATTATCTGCCTGATGCGTATTTCATCGCCCCGCAGGGCGTCCGGCATGCTGTTGTTTACATTTACAATAAACCGCAAGCTGGAGTCGAATATCTTTGTCCTTACGATGCCGACCACGTCGTTTATCAATGACGACAGGCTGTAATCGCTGTCGATAATAACCATTTTACCTGTCTCTACCTTTGAAAGGTCTAAGATATCATTGATGATAGCCAGCAAGTTGGAACCGGACTGCCTTATTGTGACGGTGTGCTCTCGTGCCGCGGAGGACATTTCCTCGCGCAGGGCAAGCTCCGCCATGCCCATTATCGCGTTCATCGGCGTGCGGATCTCGTGACTCATGCGCGCCAGGAAGTCGCTCTTTGTCCTCGAAGCCTCCCGGGCGGCTTCCTCGGCTTCCTTGATTTTCGAAATATCCCTAATTATCCCCAGCATCCCGATTGTTTCCCCGCCTTGGATAAGGGGCGTTTTAATACTTTCAACGTGCATCCCGGGGCCGGTATCGGTGTGGGCGTATTCCTGGAAATTAAGGGTAATATTTTCGTTCATAACCTTTTGGTCTATTTCCATGTAAGCCTTCAAAACATCCCTGTCGGTATCGAAGGCTTCCAGATCGGTTTTACCGATAAGCTCCTCCGGGCTCCGCCCGTGATGCTCGAAGAAACTGCGGTTTGCGCTCAAAAAGGCACCGTTGCGGTCTTTGCAAAAGATTAAGTCCGGTATGCTCTGGAAAACGGCGTTAAGTGTGGCGGATTGGCTTTGATAGGCTTTGTTGATACTAAGATTCTTCCTGAAAAGAATGGCAAGTAAGGCAAGGGCCGCGAACAGGGCGGCGGTGAATGCCGTCATTATCCTTACGCGTCCTTCCGCCTCTACCCTTGCATAGTCGAAAACGCGGTTTGTCCAGTTCAATTCGATTGCCCTGGTATTTATGAGATTCTGCGCCTTGTTAACGATTGAGCGCAGGATTTCCTCGTTCTTATTGAATCCGAATGAGGACATCCGCATCGGCGCGTTAAAAAGTATATTTACCCTGAACCCTGGGCTTTCACGGAAATGCGCCAACATCAGCAGATCGTTCACGGAACCCATTAAAAGGTCTACCTCCTTGTTTTCAAGGGCGGCAAAACATTCATACTGGGTGTCGTAATATATCACATTTGAATCATCCGGGAACCATCTTCCGTACAGCTCCTCGTAAATGGACAGCCTGTTTATGCCGACGGTCTTCCTTGCCACCTGGGGCAGCTTCAGCACGGGGTCGTCCGCCCTTGAAATCAAGGCATAGCTTGTACCGGCGTAAGGCTCCGACCATAAAAACGAATCCGAACGGCTCTCGGAATAAATCAACTCGGTTACAATGGCGGCGCAGCCGTCACTCAGCATGTCCAAAGCCGTCAGCCAATGCGTGTCCTGATTAGTAACCGGTTCAAACTCTATACCGGTTATATCGGTTATTTCCTTCAGGATATCCAGCGCGATGCCCTGAAATTCGCCGTCCTTGTCATTATAAAAGCTAACCGGGTAATTGTCGTGCTTATACGCGATGGGCACCTTTCCGCCCGTGCTGTCCAAATGCCTGATATACGCGGCTTCTTCCTCCGTTAAGGAATTCTTAAAACTGTATCTGGAAAAACTTAGGTAGCCCATGCCGTAAAGCTCGTCAAAACGTTCCGCCCCGCCGGCCCTTATGTACGCGTCTACGGCGGCTATAATCGGCTGCAGCTCCGGGTTTGCCGTGGCCATCGAAACGGGTACGAATATCATGGAAGTAAATTCCTGGGTATGTAAATTATATTTTTCAAATTCGATAACAAGCGGCGTGTCGAGGATAAACGCGTCGATTTCGCCGCGCAGAAGCCTTTGCGCCGCGTCCTCGGCGTTTTGGATATCATAAACGCCCGTGAAACGCAGCTCGGCAAAAATATCCTTTATAGACTGAGCTGTGATAGTACCCTCGTAAAACCCAAGGGTACGCCTGCTTATATCGGACTCCTGCTCGAAATTAAAATGTGCCCGGCTGGTAACAATAGACAGGCTGCGGTCGGCAATGGGCAGCGTCATGTAATACTGTTCCCGGCGTTCGGGCGTTGGGGTCAAATCCCCCGAAAAATCTATGCGCATTTCATCCAGACCGGGTTTAAGCGTATTCCAGTCAAGTACTTCCAGAACAAAGGGTATACCGAAAAGACCGGTCAGCAGATCACAGAATAAAACGGCAAAGCCTTCAAGGGAGCCGTCCGATTCCGGAAACACTTCGCTGGACAGGAGCATAGCGTAGCTGAAGCTGTCCCTTCCGGCCAAAAGTTCCTCTATATCCTTTATTTCGTTTGCAGTAATACCCGGTATATCACGAAATGTTGTGATTGATTCAAGTTGGGTGTGCGTTCTGTGCGCATCCGGCAAACAGCCCGTTATAATGACTGCCGCGAATAGTGTAAGCACAAGTATAAGCGCCGCTATTTGCTTATTTTTAGACAGCAAACTAACACCCCCATTAAAGAATGCATAGTAAGCATATCATAATTAGGTATACATTTGCAATATGGTTATGTTATATTATATGTATGGCTGAATTAAATGATATTGACGCTTTCCTGCTGGATATGGACGGTACGGTTTATCTGGGCGACAGGCTTATAGACGGCGCTTTGGATTTTCTTGCCATGTTGAAAAAATTGGGAAAAAGGTATGTATTCCTAACAAACAACTCATCCAAGAACCGGTACGATTATGTTTCAAAGCTGAACAAACTGGGCGTTCAAGCGAAACCTGACGACATATTCACATCCGGCGAGGCCGCTGCGGTTTACTTATCCGGATTGTATCCGGCTGGAAAAGCATATCTTTTAGGAACGCCTTCCCTTGAGAAGGAGTTTACTAACGCCGGGTTAAAGCTTATAACCGAAAGGGATAAGGATCCCGATTTTGTCCTCCTTGGCTTCGACACCACCCTCACATACGCAAAGATATGGGCCGCCTGCGACTATATCCGGGGAAATATCCCCTTTTACGCCACCCACCCCGATTTCAACTGCCCGCTGGAAGGCAATAAATTTATGCCCGACACCGGCTCGATGATAAGAATGTTCGAAGCCTCAACCGGAATCTCGCCCGTTATTATAGGCAAGCCCCACGAACCCATGGTTTCCGGTGTTTTAAAAAAATATGGACTGAAAAAGGAAAGTACCGCAATAGTAGGCGACAGGCTGCAAACGGATATCATGCTGGGCATAACGGCGGGTATTACATCAATTCTGGTGCTTTCGGGCGGAACATCGCGTGAGGATTATAAAAAATCTGATATCAGGGCAGATTATGTTTTCGACAACATAGGGGCAATTTGGGAAGGAAGACATATATGAAACGCAAAGCACTCGTAGCCCAGTCAGGCGGGCCATCCCCCGTTATCAACGCGTCCTTGAAAGGCGTGATAGACGCTTGCGGGAATTATCCGGATAAAATTAGCGAATTATACGCGGCGTACCACGGGATTGAGGGAGTCTTAAAAGAAGAGCTTATTCTGTTGTCGGAGCAAAGCCCGGAAGAACTTGAGCTGTTGCGGACAACGCCCTGCTCCGGTTTTATAGGGACATGCCGTTATAAGCTTCAAGAAGGCCAGGACGAAGATTACGAGCGCATTATAGAGGTATTCAGAGCGCATGATATCGGTTATTTTTTCTATATAGGCGGAAACGACTCGATGGATACCGCCGATAAAGTGTCCAAGCTGGCGCGGAGCAAGGGTTACGAGCTTATCGTAACAGGCATTCCTAAAACGATTGACAACGATTTGGGCGATGAGAGCTTCGCCATTATAGACCACACGCCCGGATACGGCAGCGCCGCCCGTTATTGGGCGCTGACCATGCAGAACGCCGACGAGGAAAGCCGCGCCATGCATGTTTCCGAGTGTGTAAGCGTGTTTCAGGCCATGGGCCGCAAATCCGGGTTTATAACCGCCGCCGCGCGTCTGGCGGACCCGGGCAGGGAAATGCCCTTACAGCTTTATATGGCGGAAACGGGGCATACCCTTGAAAGCCTGGCGGAAAACGTAAACCGTGAGCTGAGCCGTTCGGGGAGGTGCATTGTCGTTGTAAACGAGGGTTTTGACGTGGGTGAAATCGGCGCGGCGCGCGACGGGTTCGGGCACATCGAATACGGCGCCAGCCAAACCACCGCGGCACAGGCCGTCGTAAACTATTTGAACAAATGCAAGCTGAACGCGCGTGGTAATGTAACGGGACAGATACCGGGCGTTATACAGCGCGGCGTGTCGCTTCAGGCTTCTACGGTCGATTTGGACGAGGCATACGAAGTGGCCGTTGCGGCGGTAGCTATCGCTATGCGCGACGGCACGGGCTTTATGTCAACAATATTAAGGAAACCCGGCAGCCGGTACGAGGTTTATTATGACAAGGTAGAACTGGCGGTGGTAGCCAACTCCGAACGTTTTATGCCCAGACACTGGATCGCGGGGAACGGCATAGACGTCACCGATGATTTTATACGCTACGCCGCTCCGCTCATAGGCACGGAAATGCCCAACATCCCCATGCGGAACGGCTTGCAGCGTTTCGCAAGGCTTAAACCGGTGTTTGCTGATAAGAAAACCGCGCCGTACGTACCGCAAACCCTCAGGCGCAAATGATCCACACATTAAAGAATCTGGACTACATGAAGATAGTAACTCCGTACGGCGTTTTTTTCGGCGGCTCGCAGAACTGGTATGATGACCGCTGGCAGCGGGCATCCGGATGCGGGCCTACCGCCGCCGCAAACTTGATTTGGTACCACTCGCGGGCCGGGGCTGATTTAGGCGGCGGCTACAATAATTTGCAAAAAGAAATGTTCAATTTTGTGACCCCTTGCTTTATGGGGGTATATTCGGCGCCGCTGTTTGTTGATGGCGTAAGGAAGTACGCCAAAGCCCACGGGATGAATCTAAACACAGTATCGTTACAATTTCCGAAATTGTTCATAAAGCGCCCCGATGCGGGCATTATCAGGGATTTTTTAAGCGGCGCGCTGAATGCCGGCTGCCCGGTTGCGTTCCTCAACCTGTCCAACGGAAACCAGCGTGCCCTCGAAAGCTGGCATTGGACAACCATCACGGCGTTTGACGACGAAAGCCTCACCGTAAGCATCAGCGACCATGGAAAGGCGCTGGACATCGACATCGGCGCTTGGAGAAAAACCTCTTTGCTCGGTGGCTCGATGGTCTATTTGAATATTGACGATGAACTTTAAAAATAATTGTTTCTGACATTTCAAGGTTCTTTCGGCATCCCGCTGGATAGGATAACGCTGCTTATTACCGTCAATTTCCTTGTCCAATTGCTTGCGGATTTGGCCTCCGCGAAATTCGCGGACAGAATAGGTTACAGGCCGCTGATTATAACCGCCCATATCTGCGCGGCCGTGGGGCTTGCCGGTCTTGGTATTTTCCCGCTGATTTTCAGCGATCCCTTCACGGCGCTGCTTGTTTCCGTCGTTATCTACGCTGCCGGGGGCGGCATAATCGAGGTTCTGATAAGCCCCATTGTCGAGGCCTGCCCCATAACCGAAAAAAATCGGCGGCAATGAGCCTGCTGCACTCGTTTTACTGTTGGGGACAGGTTTCCGTAATACTGATTTCCACGGTTTTCTTCGTAGTTTTCGGCATCATGAACTGGCAGATTTTAGCCGTGCTCTGGGCGCTTGTCCCGCTTACGAATGTCTTTTATTTTTCAAAAGTGCCGATTGCGTCATTAGCTGATAAACACGGCAGTATATCCTTCAAAAAATTGTTTTCCATGAAAATGTTTTGGTTTTTTATGTTCCTGATGGTTGTCTCGGGCGCGTCCGAACAAGCCATGAGCCAATGGGCCTCGGCTTTTGCGGAATCGGAGCTGGGCGTATCCAAAACCATCGGCGATCTCGCCGGGCCTTGCGTCTTTGCGGCGGGTATTTTATGGCCGGGAACACTTAGCCTGGCGGCGGCAAACTGCAGCGGCGGAACCGCCATGTTCGCGCTGCTGGCGCTGGCGGGGGATTTGGGCTGTTCGCTCGGCCCGACGGTAGTCGGCATAGTATCCGCTATAGACGGGAACACCATGAAAACAGGCTTGTTAACGGCGGCAATCTTCCCGATACTGGTGATTTTATACCAAGTTGCAATCAAAGCAACACTTACTCTGGGCGGATGAGCCGGCCTGAGCGTGAGCGTACTGGATCATCCGCCCGGAGTTAGTGTGCTTTAGATTGCAACTTGGTATTAACGCTGATTTTATACCGAAAGCCGCTTAAAAACAAATAGAATGCTGTTGATGATTATGCAAAATATAATAGCCGGGGCCGTCAACCGACAGCTCCCGGCTATTTTTATTACCTTGTATAATTATAATTCGCCGCCGGGTGTGTGGTGCCTCTCGTCTATCCGGCCGTAAAGTGTAAGCGCCCAAAGCCCGGATATACCGACAAGCGCGTAAATAATGCGGCTTAAAACGCTGTCAACGCCGCCAAATAACGTCGCGATCAAATCAAACCTGAAAAAACCTACAAGGCCCCAGTTAATCGCGCCGATAATGATAAGCGTAAGCGCTGTCCAGTCAAGCGGCCTCATTCTAACTCTCATTATGTTTCCTCCTTTATCATGGTTATATTACACCACTATTATTATTCCGGTTTAGAAAATTTTTATGTATGAGACCATTTTTGTGTTTTTTGTGTTTTTTGTGGTTGAATATTGTTTTTGTATTTAAGACATAGAAATTGGCAATATACTATGTTATACTAAAGTTTGGATTTTTATTGGCAAAGGAGTTTTTGCATGGTAAAAATAAGCGTGGCTTACAAAAAAATGCATTTCATCGGTATAGGCGGTATACATATGAGCGGGCTTGCGGAAATGTGCAAGCTGTTTGGATGCGGGGTCAGCGGCTCCGACGCGAAAAGAAGCGACATAACCGACCGCTTGACTTTATTAGGAATACCCGTCGCGATAGGCCACTCCGCCGTTAATATCGACCCGTCAGTCGATCTCATCGTATACACTTCGGCGGTAAAGGAACATAACCCCGAAATGGCGCGCGCAAGGGAACTGAACCTTCGTATTATGGATAAAGCGGGCTTGCTGGGCCATATAATGGAAAAATATAAGCAAAGCATCTGTGTATCCGGCTCCCACGGCAAAACCAGCACAACGGCCATGATTGCCGAGACCCTGTATGGGCTGGATTTCAACCCCACAATAATGAACGGCGGCATATGCACGCGGCTGAACGCCTCGATGTTTCCGGGAGGCACGCGGTACTTCGTAACCGAAGCCGACGAATATTACGACGCGTTTTTAAAAATGAAACCCCATATAGGCGTTATCCTGAATATCGACCATGACCACGCGGATTATTTCCCCACGTTTGATTCGTTATGGCAAAGTTTTTACCGTTTTGCCAGATTGATTGACGAAAACGGCGCTTTGGTAGTCCATGGCGGAATCCCGGATATTTATACGCTGACGGACGGGTTAAAATGCTCTGTAATTACATACGGTACAGAGGATTCCAACTGGCAGGCGGGCGGTTTACAGTGGGGCGCCGATGGTTTCCCCGTTTTTAAAGCCATGCACAACGGCAAAAACATGGGAACAGTCCGGTTGTCCGTGCCGGGGGAGCATAATGCGGACAACGCGCTGGCAGCTCTTGCGGTGTGCTATGAGCTGGGCGCGTCCATACCGGATGCCGCCGCTCAGCTTATTAAGAGCAAAGGCGCGGCACGGCGCTTTCAATTAAGAAAAACCCTTAACGGCGCCTCAATAATAGATGACTACGCCCATCATCCGGCGGAAATACGCGCCACCCTCTACGCCGCAAAAAAGATGCTGGCCGGCGGAGGCCGCTTGATTGCCGCTTTCCAGCCGCATACCCGCTCGCGGACACTTGAGCTTTACGAGGAATTCGTTGTAAGCTTTAACGAAGCCGACAAAATATTGCTGCTGGATATATTCACCCCATCAGGGCGCGAGGAAAGCCATATCAACATTGCTTCCGCCGATTTATGCAAAAGCCTTCTGGAAAGGGGAAAAGACGCGGTTTACCGCGCCACCTTTGACGAAGCGGCGCATTATCTACGCGGCCTGTGCGAACCCGGCGATATAGTTATTATCATGGGAGCCGGGGATATCATAAAATTAGAGGTTTAGAGACAAGGAACTAAAGCGGGCGCATTGTGGGCTGCATTTTTTCATAGCTGGATATATATTTGAAACCCAGTGAAATCAACATATCGCGGGCTTTGTCAAAATCCGCGCCGATTTCGTTCAGAGAGTGAGCGTCGGAGCCAAGGGTCAGGATTTCGCCGCCCAATTCTTTGTAACGGCGCAGGAATTCCGGTTTGGGCGTTGTGTGGGGCAGGTTGTAGCGGAACCCCGATGTGTTGATCTCCAGCCCGTTGCCGTTTTCAATCAGCTTTTTAAATATTGCGTCAACGATGTCGGCGTGTCCGGCATACCGGAGGATTTTATCGTCATACGGGCCGTAGCGGTCCAGATAATCAAGATGCCCGTATACGCTGAAATCCGTAAAAGCCGTGATTACGGACAAGACTTCCTCAAGATACTCCGCGTGCGCCGCGTGTTTTTCTCTGGTCTTGAAATAATCGTCGTCGTCCCAAATACCCAGGCCCTTTATATCGTGGGTAGAACAAATGATGAAATCAAAAGGATATTTTTCTACAAACCGCTTCATAGAGTCAATTATTTCGATATGCGGGCCAAGCTCAAGCCCCAGTTTAACGCTTATGCGCCCCGCGTACTCGTCCTTCAGCCGCAGCACCCGCGCGACATAATCATCCATATCAATAAAAGGGTAAGGCTCAAGAGTCAGGTATTTAAAGTCATGATGGTCGGTAATGGCCATTTCGTGAAGCCCCAGGCTTATGGCGCGTTTGATGCAGGCCTCCGGGGTTGTGCCGGGCTTGGCGTCAATGCTGAAATCCGTGTGTATGTGGTAATCGGCAAGATACATTTAATCAATCCTTTTATTATCAATAGCCGGTTTATTATATACTATAACAATATATAATTCAAGCTTGCCATTTTTTTCTATAACTGATAAAATAAAGTGATAATTTAAAGGAGTGGTAGAATGCTGAACAAAAAACGTCTGGATACGATAACGGTTAGGGGCAAACGCGTACTGACCAGAGTGGATTTTAACGTGCCGATGATAGACGGGGCCATAAGCGACGACGAACGCATACGCGCCGCGCTGCCCACAATCAAAAAGCTTTTGGCGGACGGCGGCAGGGTTATCCTCTGCTCGCATTTCGGCAGGCCGAAGGGCAAGCCGGACCCGGCATACAGCTTGGCGCCCGTGGCAAAACGCCTGTCGGAGCTTTTGGGCAAGGAAGTAGTTTTTGCCGCCGATGATACGGTCGTCGGCGATAGCGCTAAAAAAGCAGCGGAAGCCTTGAAAGACGGCGATTGCATGCTGCTGGAGAACACGCGCTACCGCCCCTGCGAGGAAAAGAACGACCCCGGGTTTTCAAAGGAACTGGCATCCCTTGCCGATGTATTTGTAAACGACGCCTTCGGTTCATCCCACCGCGCGCATTCCTCAACCGCCGGAGTCGCGGATTTCGTTGCTGAAACGGCGGTTGGTTATCTAATGGAGAAGGAATTGAAGTTTTTGGGTGATGCCGTTAACAATCCCGTACGTCCCTTCACCGCTATTCTTGGCGGCGCGAAGGTATCCGATAAAATCGCGGTTATCAACAATCTGCTGGACAAAGTGGATTGCCTGATCATCGGCGGCGGCATGACTTATACTTTTATGAAGGCGCAGGGCTACGGCGTCGGCAAATCCTTGCTGGAAGAGGATAAGGTTGATTATGCCCGCGAAATGATGGAAAAAGCCAAAGAAAAAGGCGTAAAACTCCTTCTGCCCGTGGATACGGTTATCGCGACGGAGTTTAAGAACGACACCGAGTTTAAAACCGTTCCGCTGGGCGGAATCCCCGACGGCTGGATGGGTCTTGACATCGGCGCGGAAACGATAAAGCTGTTTACGGAAGCCATTTCCGTCTCCAAAACCGTAATCTGGAACGGCCCCATGGGCGTGTTTGAAATGCCCAACTTTGCCGCCGGCACCAAGGCCATCACCCAAGCCCTTGCCGATATGGACGGCACGGCAATCATCGGCGGCGGCGACTCCGCGGCGGCGGCAAACCAGATGGGGTTCGGCGATAAAATAACGCATATATCAACAGGCGGCGGCGCTTCGCTGGAGTTCCTCGAAGGCAAGGCCCTGCCCGGCGTTGAATGCATACAGGGGAGCTGAGTAGTTGATATGAGAAGGAAAGTAGTTGCGGGTAACTGGAAAATGAACCATACTTCGGCAACAGGCGCGGATTTTGCGGCAGGTATTGCGCCGAAGTTTCAAACAAGCGCGGAGGTTGTGTTTTGCGTACCCTATACAAACCTCTGGTGCGTGAAGGAAGCGGTGAAGGATTATCCCATCGGAATCGGCGCGCAGAATTTGCATTATGAGGACAGCGGCGCGTTTACGGGGGAGGTTTCGGCGGATATGCTTCTTAAAATGGAAGCGAAATATGTTATCGTGGGTCATTCCGAACGCCGCGCGTATTATAACGAAACGGACGAAACCGTTAATAAAAAGCTTAAAAAAGCCGTATCCAAGGGGCTTACGCCCATTGTATGCGTCGGGGAGCAGCTTACCCAGCGCGAGCAGGGCATTACCGAGGATTTACTCCGTATGCAGGTGCGTATAGCGTATATGGATGTTGACGCGGAAACCGCTCTGGCGACGATTATCGCTTACGAACCGGTGTGGGCCATAGGCACCGGCAAAACCGCCACGCCCGACCAGGCGCAGCAGGCTTGCGCTTGCGTCCGCGAAGTTTTCGGCGTACTGTACGGTACGGACGCGGCAAGTAAAATCCGCATTTTATACGGCGGAAGCGTAACCGGCGCAAACGCCAAAGACCTGTTCGACATACCGGACATCGACGGCGGCCTTGTTGGCGGAGCAAGCTTGAAAACGGAGTTTGTTGATATAGTTAATGCAGTTAAATAAATTGGAGGAATTTAGATGAAAGGTTACTTGGAAATTCTTGACGTACACGCGCGGGAGATTATGGATTCGCGCGGCAACCCTACCATTGAAGTGGATGTAATCGTAGACAATGAAGGCGCGGAGTTTTTGGGGCGCGCCGCTGTGCCGTCCGGCGCCTCTACCGGCGCGTTTGAAGCCGTTGAGCTGCGTGACGGCGAAGGGCGTTATTTGGGCAAGGGCGTTGAAAAAGCCGTTGAAAATGTAAACGAAATCATAGCCGAGGAATTGATTGGCGAAAACGCGCTGGATCAGGCCGGTATCGACGATATCATGATAAGCCTTGACGGAACGCCGAACAAAGCCAAGCTTGGCGCGAACGCTATCCTTGGAGTGTCCATGGCCGTGGCGAAAGCGGCGGCGGCGGCGCTGAACATGCCATTGTACCAATACCTCGGCGGTTTTAACGCGAAAACCCTGCCCGTACCGATGATGAACATCCTTAACGGCGGGAAACATGCCGACAATACCGTTGATTTCCAGGAATTTATGATCATGCCCGTCGGCGCGCCCACATTCAAGGAGGCCCTTCGTATGTGCGCGGAAATCTACCATACCCTTAAAAAAGTGTTGCAAAGCCGCGGTTTAAACACGGCGATCGGCGACGAGGGCGGTTTTGCCCCCGACCTCCCCACCCCGGACGCGGTTCTTGACTTGATCCTTGAAGCCGTGGAAAAAGCGGGTTACAAACCCGGCGACGACATCAAAATCGCCATGGACGCCGCCGCGACAGAGCTTTACTACGACGCGGAAAAGAAGGGCAAGCCCGGCCTGTACTACTTTGAAGGCGAAAGCAAGATGACGGGCAAGGACGTTTTCCGCACATCGGAAGAAATGGTTGATTTGTGGGAAGCCCTGGTCAATAAATATCCCTTCGTCAGCCTTGAGGACGCTTTGTCCGAAGACGACTGGGACGGCTGGAAGCTCCTTACCGACCGCGTTGGGAGCAAGGTGCAGCTTGTGGGCGACGATCTGTTCGTAACCAACACCGAGCGCTTGCAAAAGGGCATTGACATGAGCGTCGCGAACTCCATCCTCATCAAAGTAAACCAGATCGGAACGCTGACCGAAACCTTCAACGCCATCACCCTCGCCAACCGAAACAAAATGACCGCCGTCGTTTCCCACCGCTCGGGCGAGACGGAAGATGCCATCATCGCGGACATCGCCGTAGCCACAAACGCCGGGCAGATTAAGACCGGCGCGCCCTGCCGCTCCGACCGCGTCGCCAAGTACAACCAGCTCCTGCGCATTGAGGAAGAGCTGGGGGATGTTGCCGAGTATCCGGGGATGAAGGCATTTAACTAAATATTCATTTGAAAAAATTAAATGGTCGGGCTTAAATGCCCGATCATTTTTTGTTTATATGATAATGGGAAAATAATGAAAATAATGTTGACATATGGATTTATATGCAATATGCTATTTGTATAGAGATCTCTTAATTCAAAAAAAGGAGGATTGAAAATGACGAAGAGACTAGCAATGTTACTCACTGTTGTCATGTCAATAATTATGTGCGCGGCTTTTGCGCCCTTTCCGCCTGTTGGATCCTGTGTTACACCTTTTGACGTAGTAGACAATGTCAAATCTTTTGATACTGTTGAGGAATTCAGAGAATATGTACATGAATGCAGTTCAATATGTAATGATGGTCACTTTGCGGACGTAAGGACGCTTAAACCCGGAATTGTTACTATTTTGCCGGCGGATGACGCAGATTATGAGGTTATCTATATACACAAAGGTATCATTCAAGTAACCAGAGACTATTTTATTGATTTGGGCGTTGATATAGCGTCAATTGAATTGTTTTTTGGTGATGACCAAATAATTGAAGTCTCTGTAATGTCCCAGGAGTGGCATCCCGTGAATTCGGCTTCTTCCGAAATCAGATCAGCGTCGTCATGCGGCATAGGACGGCATACGATGCCCATTGCATATGATCATGCTATATCATGGAGTCACAGGCCGACCCATCCAAATAATTGCACACGATTTCTGACCGTTTACTGGAGATGTCATGATTGCGGTCAAACGGGACAAGATAACCATACAAATGTATTATGGTGTACCGGTTAATTGTAGTTACTTTAAAAAATACTTATGGGTAAATATTCATAAAGAAAAAAGGAGCGTATGCAAACGCGCTCCTTTTTTCTTCATTATTCAAAAACAGTTCATTCTACATTCAATAAAACCAATCCATTAAACAATAATAATCTCCTTACTCGACCGGTTTAAAACCTCATTCCCGGCTTCCGTCGCAACCACAATATCCTCTATCCTCATCCCCACTTTTCCGGCTATGTAAATCCCCGGCTCTATGGAAAAAGCCATCCCCGGCTCAAGGCTGCGCCTGTTATTTTTCTTAATGTCCGGCCCTTCGTGGATCATGTAGCCGATGCCGTGTCCGAGGCGGTTGAGGAAACACTCGCCGTATCCGGCCTTCTCGATGATATCGCGGGAAACCTTATCAACATCCGGTATAAACGCGCCCGTAACGGCCGCCGCCTGCCCTGCGTCAACGGACTCGCGCACAATAGCGTAAATCTCCCTCTGCTCGTCCGTAATGCCGCCCACAAACACCGTCCGGGACATATCCGAATACATGCCGTTCACGGTACAGCCGAAGTCCAGGATCATCATATCCTGTTTTTCGATCACGCGGCTTGACCCGGTATAGTGAGGGTAGCTGGAGTTCGGCCCGGACGCTACTATTGCCCAAGGCTTCCCCCCGCCCAGCTCCGCCATTTTCTCCGTCAAAAAACGTGATATATCGGCTTCAACCATGCCGGGCTTTATAAATTTAAGCGCCATGGTAAAGACTTCGTCGGCGATACGCGCGGCACCGCGCAAATCCTCAATCTCCGCGGGGCTTTTGATGATGCGGGCTTCCTCCAGCACGCCGAGTCCGTTTACGAAGGTTACGCCGCAGTCCCGGGCGATATCCAGAGTGTTGAACGCCGGGGCGGTGCTGTTTACGCCAAGGGTTTTGCCGATTAGATTGTGGTCGTCCAGAGCGGCGTACACGGCGTTTGTCATGAGTTCTCCGTCCATCCATGTGTAAATCGTCAACATGCCTTTGTATGCGTTATTGATCTCACCCTTATACAGCAGATTGCAAACAAAGAAGCAGCTTCCCTCCGACGTTACAAACAAACCTTGAAACCGTTCGCACATCTTAGGCGTAAACCCCGTAAGGAACAGCAGCTCTTCCGAAGGGCAAACCAGCAGCCCGCCCAAATTGGCCTTTTTTAAATATTCAGCCAGATTGTTAATGCGCGTCATATCCATTATTCATCTTCCCTTTCCCCGTTATCATCTTGTTCAATACTATCCTGTTCAAGAAAATTTGAAAGCAAGTCATTAGCCGTCCCATAAGCGCCGAATGGCACATATATGCGGAATGATTCCATAGTGTAGCCTAAATATGCCACTATCCCCGCACCAAGCTGCCCGCGTTTAATGCAGGGTATGCCGTTTTGGGCCAGGATATCCTCAACGCTTGCCGACACAACAGCGTCCCTTGTCATAATATAAACGGGGTCCCGCTCCCCCGGCGCGCGGAGCTTTTTACGCCTGCAATCCGGGCATTTATCCTCCGTAACGAGGGTCATACAGTTTTCGCAGTAAAGCATATATCCACATCCTTAAATAATAAAATTACCGCAGCACGCCTTCTCCAAAAAATTCGTCAGCAATCCTCAGCACCTTGCTTACATCGTCATGGGCCCTTTCATACAAATCCAGCCATCCCTCAATCAAGGCCTTATCTTCCGGGATATCGGGGTCAAGCAGAGTATACCCGCCTCTGCCGTACCTGCCGGCGGCAAGGAAGTTCCCGTACCTGTCCACATCCACATGCATTTCCAGCGCGTAGTCGAAAGCCTCCGGATTATCTAACTCACGTATCGTTAACCGTCGGCGCCATGACCCTTTTTCACGCAACTCCTTTAAAGTTCTGTCGCCGGGATTTACAAATAAATCAACTGAAAAATCCCTTATATACGTCCACTCGCCGGTTTCCAGCACTTCAGCCGTATCGAGCCTTATGCAAATATCACCGCCGCCAAAATCCAGAAAATTCGGCAAAGCTATATAAACAGTATATTTATCCTCTTCGTCAGTGTAGAAGTAACGCCGTTGATTTACCGCTCCTCTTGACGACGGATTCGGCGTGTGCTCTATAGATACTATCCTTTCATTTGCTAAAAGCGGGTTGTAGCTGCTTCTCATGTGCCAATACCACACAATGCCGCAAACGCTAAAACTCAACCCAATTAAAGTTATTACGACAAGTATAAATAATAAAGTCCTTTTTTTGACTTTTTCCATTTCCATTTCCATTTCTCCTAAATATTCATAAATATAGACTAACAGCAAATCTTAACCTTGTCAAGACGCGTCTGTTTGTGTTAGAATAAGGCATTAACGTGAAAGGAAAGTTGGTATGGGTAAAAAGACGTTTTATATCACCACCCCTATTTATTATATGTCTAACAAGCTGCATATAGGCAATGCCTACTGTACGGTTGTTACGGATTCTATGGCGCGGTACAAGAAACTGCGCGGTTATGACGTTAAATTCCTGACCGGCACGGACGATCACGGGCAGAAAGTTGAGCGCATGGCTCAAAAAGCGGGTAAAACGCCCCAGGACTTTGTGGACGGGCTTGCCGAGCTGTCCAAAAACCTTTGGGATGTAATGAACTGCGAGTATGATATCTTTATGCGCACGACACAGCCGTTCCATATAAAAGCCTGCCAGAAGCTGTTCCGCACGCTGTACGAAAAGGGCGATATTTACAAGGCTGAGTACGAAGGGCTTTACTGCATAGAATGCGAAACGTTTTTCAGGCCGGCGAACGTGCCGGACAAGCTTTGCCTTGACTGTAACAGGGGTCTTGACACCGTGCGCGAGGAAAGCTATTTTTTCCGCCAGTCCAAGTATGCGGACGCTCTGCTTAGGCACATCGAGCAAAACCCGGATTTCATCCGCCCGGAGTTCCGCAAGAACGAGATGGTCAGTTTTTTGAAATCGGGCCTGGAAGACATCGCCGTTACGCGAACAACCATAAAATGGGGCATACCCGTGGATTTCGACCCCAAACACGTCATATACGTGTGGTTTGACGCGCTGCCCAACTACGCCACGGCTTTGGGGCTTTTTGGCGAAGATGACACCGAATATAAAAAATACTGGCCCGCCGATGTGCATATGGTTGGCAAGGACATCCTGCGCTTCCACACCATCCTCTGGCCCGCAATGCTGCTGGCGCTGGGCGAGCCTTTGCCGAAATCTATTTACGGCACGGGTTTCCTCCTTTCAGACGGCGCAAAAATGTCCAAATCCAAAGGCAACGTCATTGACCCCATCGAGCTTACCCAAAAATACGGGGTTGACGCGGTGCGCTATTTCCTGATGAGGGAAATCGCGTTGGGGCAGGACGGCAACTGCACCGAGCTTGCTCTGGTTAACAGGATAAACGCCGACCTTGCCAACGATCTGGGCAATCTCCTTTCCCGTACCGTGGGCATGATAGATAAATACTTCGCGGGGGAAGTGCCGGAAACCCAGAGCCGTACATCTTTTGACGACTCACTGACAGAAACTTGTAAAAGCTCCGCCGCTAAAGCCGCCGAAGCCATGGATCAGCTTGACTTTACCGAAGCGCTGACAGAAATCTGGGCAATGATACGGCGCGCGAATAAATATGTTGACGAGACAGAGCCGTGGGTTCTGCACCGCAATAATGAGCAGGGCGCGCTGGCGCGGGTTTTATACATGCTTGCCGAGACGCTGCGCCATGCCTCCATACTTGTTTCGCCCGTGATGCCTCAGGCTTCCGCCGAGATATTCCGCCAGTTGGGTATTTATAACGATAAGTTGAAATCATGGGACAGCCTTGAGTTCGGTAAATTGCCCGCCAAAGTTAACATTGAAAAAGGCGGGACGCTCTTCCCGCGCATAGACGTAAAAGCCGCTTTAGGCGGTGCAGAGAAGGAAAACGAACCCGTACCCTCCCTGCCCCAGATAACGATTGACGATTTCGCAAAGCTTGACCTGCGCGTGGGCATCATAAAGGAATGTGAAAAAGCAAGCGATAAGCTCTTAAAATCGCAGATTGACATTGGCGGGCAAACGCGGCAGATCCTCAGCGGCATAGCAGAGTGGTACAAACCCGAAGATATGGTGGGCAAGCGGGTAGTGGTGGTTACGAACCTGAAGCCTATAAAATTGCGGGGCTTTATGTCCGAGGGAATGATCCTCGCGTCGGGCGAAGGCACCGGCGGCAGCCCCGTGCGGCTTGTAACGGTTGAGGGCGATCCGCCGGCAGGGACCGGGGTTAGGTAAAATATGATGAGACCTTGGGGATGCATTCCCCAAGGTAAATATACTGTTGAAAAAGAAAAGGCAGGCTCAAGCCAGTGATTAAATACTTTGAAACCCACGCCCACTACGACGACAGGCGCTTTAACCCGGACAGGGGCGAGCTTTTGTCCAAGCTTCTGCCCGAAGCGGGCGTTTCGCGTGTTATAAATATCGGCGCGGATATTGAATCTTCAAAGGCGGGTATACGGCTTGCCCAAAAATATGATTACGTGCTGGCAAGCGTCGGCGTGCACCCCCATAATGTAAAGGATGTCAAGGACAGCGAACTGGACGTTCTTTTGGAAATGTCCCGGAATGAACGTGTTGCGGCTTTTGGGGAGATTGGGCTGGATTTTTACTATGAGCATTCACCCAGGGATGTCCAGCTCAGACGGTTCCGCGACCAGCTTGAGGTGGCAGTAAAAACCGGATTGCCCGTCATAATCCATTCGCGGGACGCTCACGCCGAAACATATGCAATGCTGGAGGAATACGCGCCCAGGCTTAACGGCGGCGTTATCCACTGCTTCAGCGGCGGCGCGGAACTTGCGCTGGCATATGCAAAGCTGGGGTTTTACATCGCTTTCGGCGGGGCGCTGACCTTTCCAAAGGCGGTTAAGACTGTAGAATCGGCGTTTAGGCTGCCTATTGAGCATATAGTTCTTGAAACAGATTGCCCGTATATAGCTCCCGTACCTATTAGAGGCAAACGCAACGATTCCCGGAGCTTGTATCATATCTGCCGGAAATTGGCTGAGATAAAAGGAATAAAGCATGAGGAAGCGGCGCGTGCTGTTTGGGAAAACGCGGAGAAATTATTCAATTTAAAAGAGAAGCAGGAATGAGAAAACTATTCTAAATAATCCCCTTATGAGCAGAACGGTAATTCTGGCGATAAACGCGAAATATGCGCATTCCTCGCTTGCGGTCTGGGTTTTGGCTGAGAGTGTCCGGCGATATGCCGAATTCCCGCATGATGTGCGGATTGCCGAAACGAATATCAACCAAAAAGTAAACGAAATCGCCGATGAAACGGCATCACATATGCCGGATGTGGTGGGTATCTCGGTTTACATCTGGAATGCCGGAATGCTGCCGGGGCTTATTAAGGTTTTGCGGGAACGCCTTCCCATCGCTGTGTTTGTTTTAGGCGGCCCGGAAGCGTCCCATAACGCGGAATATTGGCTTAATCACGGCGCGGATTATGTGTTGGAAGGCGAAGGGGAACGCAGTTTCCCGGCGCTTCTTGATGAGTTGAGCCGCAGCAAATCGGGCTTTGCGTTTCACGAAACGCAGGATTGGCCCCCTGATGAATATATCGATCCCTATGCCGAAGCCTATTTTGCCGCCTTAAACAACAGAATCGCCTATATCGAAACATCCCGCGGCTGTCCTTTTACATGCGCGTTTTGCTTATCCGGCAGCAGCGGCGTAAGGTTTTTCCCGCTGTCTGCGGCTAAGGAGCAAATCCGCAAGCTGGCGGCGTCCGGAGCCAGGACAATTAAATTTGTGGACAGGACATTTAATTGCAATCCCGGACGGGCTTACGAATTGTTTGAGTATGTTATTTCTTTGGATACGACGCGATGTTTTCATTTTGAGGTTGCGGCGGATCTGTTTGACGCGCGGACTCTGGAGCTTTTACAAACCGCGCCCCCGGGCCGCATACAGCTTGAGGCGGGCTTGCAAAGCTTTTATGAGCCTGCTTTAAAAGCATCTTCACGCCGGACAGACCTGTCAAAGGCTGAGGAAAATATCCGCATGCTTTTGCGGAACGGGAACATACATGTCCATGTGGATTTGATCGCCGGCCTGCCCCATGAACGGCTGAACGATTTTAAGGACGGCTTTGACCGCGCCTACGCGCTGGGCGCACATACCTTGCAATTGGGGTTTTTGAAGCTTCTGCACGGCAGCGCGCTGCGGGAAAAGGCGACATCCATTGTTTTCACAAAGGAGCCGCCTTACGAGATAATAAGCAGCCCGTGGCTGAGCGTTTCGGACTTGAAGATATTGAAGCAAGCGGAAAACGCTTTGCAGCGCACCTATAACAAAGGGCGGTTTTTATCCGCGCTGGGATATGTGCTGTCCGCCGCCAAACCGCGCCCTTTCGAGTTATATTCCGCGCTGGGGGAGGCCGTTCCGCACAATGGGCAGCCGCTTGGCAGTTATGCCGGGCAGATTTATGAGTACTTGTCAAAGATTCCGGGTGTTGATCCCGCGGCACTCCTGGACCATATGATCCGCGACTGGCTCCGTATGGTAAAGGGCAACGACATGCCGGCTTTTATGAAAGCCGAAAAAACGCTGGAAAAACGGCGCAAGCAAATAACGGAACATGCCGAAAGGATATTATGCCGCAGGATACGCCGCTATGAAGCCGTTGTTCTGCCCTCCGGTATGGGGGTTTTTGTGGACAGTGAGAACCGTGACCCGGTAACGGGGCTTTATTCTTTGCATTTTTTGGAGTGATAATATGCAGATAAACCGGCTGATTGAAATTGTATATGTGCTGCTTCGCCAAAAGACTGTGACGGCCAGGGAGCTGGCTGAACGGTTCGGCGTGTCTCAGCGCACGATTTACCGCGACATTGATGTGCTGAGCTTGTCGGGCATCCCGGTTTACACCGAAAAAGGCAAGGGCGGCGGCATAAGCCTGCTGCCCGAATTTGTCCTGAGTAAATCCATTTTAAACGAACAGGAGCAAAATGCAATTTTATCCGCGCTTCACGGGCTTTCCAGTATCAAAACGCCCGATACGGCCCTGGTTTTGCAAAAACTCTCCGCCGTGTTCAAAAAGAACGCAATGAACTGGCTGGAGGTGGATTTTTCGGAATGGGGCTGGTCTGACGGCGGCTGCTTCAACAGTTTTAAGACAGCTATTTTTGAGCGGAGAATAGCGGAGTTTGACTACTACAGCTCCCATGGGGAATTAACCAGCCGCCGCGTGGAACCTGTTCAATTATGGTTCAAATCCAAGGCCTGGTACGTCAGGGGTTTCTGTTTAATGCGCCAGGATATGAGGTTATTTAAGTTTACAAGGGTAAGGAATTTGAAGCTGACGGAAGAACGCTTTCCCGAGCGGGATTTGACGGCGATTCCGCGGAAAAACGCGCTGCCCGCGGAACAGCCGCCGTGGGTTTGCTTAAAGCTAAAGATCGCGGGGGAGATGGCATACCGCGTATATGATGATTTTAACGACGAGGGAATAGAAAAACTGCCGGACGGCAGCTTTCTCGTAACGGATACTTGGCTGGAAGAGGAGTGGGTTTACGGGCTTTTGCTGTCTTATGGGGAAGCCATCGAGGTGCTCGCGCCGGAGCATATTAGGGACTTAATCAGGGAAAAATCCCTTAAAATAGCGGAAAAACATTCCGCGTTCAGAAAAATCCTATAAACACCAGCAAAACGGCGAAGAACACGCCCAGCGAGGCGCATACGCTTTTGAAGCTGAAGTTTACCGCGCCCAGACGCTTCAGCACGGCGTTGCCTTTTACGATGTGCTGATAGATCAGGTATCCCGCCGCGGCGCTTATGACAAAGATTGCGGATTTTTGCGCGTAACCCGCGATGCTGATGTTTACTTGGAAGCGGAACAGGTGGTAGATGAACTGTGTGCCGAAAAGGCCGCCCGCCAAACAGATCGCGCCCATTGTAAACACCGGGATTATGCGGCATTTCTCCGCTTTCGGAATATCGCCCACAAGCTCCGAATGCCCGAAGAAAATGGATGAGAACTTTACAAAGGATATGATGGTGCCGAGGCTTAATACGATGGTTACAATGTTCAGCAAGGGCGGCGCATCGTAGGCGATGAAATATTTCGATATGCTGCCGATGAAGAACGGAGCTCCGGTAATGCCCAGAACCGCCGCCGCCGTAGCAACGCCCACCACGGGCATACGCTTCATCACCCCCCGGATTTTATACACATCGGAAGTGCCGTAGGAATGGATAACAATGCCCGTGCTAAGGAACAGCGTAGTCTTAAACATGGCGTGGCTGACGATGTGGTACAGCCCGCCCGCGTAGGAATACAGGCTTCCCATGCTGATTCCGATGATGATAAGTCCCACCTGCGATACGGTGTGGTACGCCAGAATCATTTTTATGTCGGATTGGCAGATCGCCATTACCGCCCCGAACAGCCCCGTTATTATGCCGATAACAAGGAAAAATTCCTGGGACGCGATATTTTGGAACATATCCTGAAAACAAATGAACAGATATAGAGCCGTCTTTGCTTGCAAGCCGGATAAAATCGCGGCAACAACCGTCGGGGCGTTTGGATATATACGCGCTTTCGGCGTCCAGCTAAAAAACGGGATCAGCGTGCATTTGAACGCCACGGTGGTCATTATAAGGACATACGGCAGGGCAAGGTTTGAGCCGTCTATCAGTCCCAGCGCTTCCGTCACGCGCTCCATGTCCAGCGCGCCAGTAAGCCTGTAAATATATCCCAGCCCTATCAGGAAGAACTGCGCGACAACAACGTTTGCCATCAAAAACACTTTCCCGTGGAATATGTTGCGCTTGCTTCGGTCATACATTGTGAGGATGACCGTCACAAGCGTGCTGACTTCCACCAGGACAAATATATTAAACAGATCACCCGCAAGGAATAGGCCGATAAAAGATGCCTCAAGCAAAAACATCAGGAACCAGAAGGTACGCGTGTCGCGTTTTTCAGTATATGAATATGAATAAACGGAAACCGCGAGGAAGATAAAAGTGGTAAGCAGGACAAATACGGCGGAAAGGCTGTTTACGCGCAGTATTATGCCCAGCACGTCGTCATAGCTGCCCACAAAGGTAACGATGTCCGCCTCACGCGTGGCTATAACAATGTAGACGGAAGCGACGAACAGGATTGATTGGAATACTATGGCGAGAATCTTTGCCGCCCGGTTGGTTGACAGCACGAACAGAAGCACCGCGATTAATACAGGTATGATGATGAGGAATGTCAGCATTGGTTATCCCCTAAAATTTAACGCGGTCATTGGACTAGTTTTTCCAGTTTACCCCAATCCGTTGTGCGGTGGTGGCGGTAAAGTGTGTTTAGCATGGTGATTATTATGGCTATCACGGAAAATCCGATGATTATTGCCGTTAGGGTTAACGCTTGGGGCAGGGGATCGGCTATGAACACAGCGCGCTCCAGCAAGTCCGCTTCGTAAATGATGGGCGGGGCGGGCATGGCGCTGGTCTCCGCGCCCAGCTTCAGCCAGAACATAACGGCGGCCGTCTGCATCAGCATAATGAAAATAATTGATTTTATAATGTTTTTGCTTGTGATAATACCAAAATAAGCCAGGAAAAATAATGCGATAGAAAAGATTTCCATGTATTCCACGCTGAAAATGTCCATTAAATCATCTCCGCTCTATGGCAATATACCGGTAAAACAACACAAAGAAACCGCAGGCCACCTTCATGCCTATCAGGACATTCATAATTATAAGGTAAATATTGTGGTAGAAAGGCAGGAACGCCGTGGGCATGTAAGCCGCCGCGCCCAGAAAAACGGCAAAGGCGGTGACGATGATGATGCTTATAAACACAATTTCTTCCAGTTTGATGACTTTATTTACGGGGATGTCGTAGATATCATAAATCAGGTAGCGGCAGATGAAGAAGGTCGCGACGGCTAAACCGCCTTGAAAACCCCCGCCGGCGGAGATATGCCCGTTCATGATGAGGTAGGCCCCGAAGATGATTATGATGGGGCAGATAAGGCGCATGGTGAATATTGCCATGCCGGAGTTCTCTATTTCGCTGTGTTTCCCGTCTTTTACCTGGCTTGCCTCGTAATATGACATGTGCGAGACGGCGACAACGGAAATTACAAGAATAAGTGCCTCGAAAAGCGTGTCATATACCCGGTACCCCAGATAAATAGCCGTGACCGCGTTTTCCCCGCCCACATCCTGCATAAACCGCATTAAATATTGATATTTAAGGTATGTAGACATGGGGGAATCGGGAATAAAATAAACAAACAATACAAAAAGCCCGGCGCACAAAGCCAGGGGCGGCAATAGTTTAACGAAGCCGCGGAATAGGTGCTTTTTGCTTCCGCGCTCTTCTTCTTTCTTTACATTGTCCCGGCTGCTGTAGTATTTTTCGATGCAGATGATGAAGAAAATGGTGCAAAACGCGGAAATGGCGGCTTCCGCCATAGCTACGTCGGGTGCGCCCAATAACAGATAAGCCAGAGATGTTATAAGGGAAAAAATGCCGAAATAAATAATGACCCTGTAAATCCTGTTTTCAAGGATAATAAATATCGCGCATAATATCCATAAAACAAGCAGCGCCTGTGTCATTTGCTATTCCCCATTTTCGTCTAACTCTGGGAGCGCGGGCGTCCCGCCCGCAATTCCATTTACTTTATGGCCGCTTAGATAGGCCGAACGGGCTACGATATGCGCTACAAGCGGGTTCAAGATCAGCATGATAACCATGATCAGAAACAGCTTGCCTGTGAAAAAGCTGAGGCCGTGGCGTATGGCGAAGCCTGTGATAAGTGTTAGGACGCCCACTGTGTCTATCTTTGACGCGACAAGGATGCGCGGGTAGAAATCCTTTAGCCTGAACAGCCCCACCACGCCGAAAACCATAAAAGCCGCGCCTATGTAAATGATTATATTGCCTATAAGATGCCGGATGTTCTCAATACCCATCTTTGTTACCCCTTTGCTTGCCAAGCCTGCGTTCCGACAAAAAAAGAGCCAGAAAAATTGTGCCGATAAAGCCGGACAGAGCATAGATTATGGCGAAATCCAGCAAAAAAGGTTTACCGTAAATGGATGCTACGACAATAATTATAACAATTATTTTTGTTGAAATTAAATTAAGACCCAGCAGCCGGTCCCACATGGCGGGGCCTTTAATTGTGCGAACCATGTAAAGTGCCAGCAGTGCAAACATTACCCAGAAAACGATCATTTTGCACCCCCTTTACGGTTTTTGCGCTTTCAACAATCTGCGTTCCAGTTTTGCTTTAAGCTGTTCCTCGGCGGCTTTTGGATCGTTTGGCGACTTCTTGTCCCGTATCCACAGCAAAGTAATCTTATCATCATTCAATTCCAATAAAACCGAACCCGGAGTGAGAGTGATGGAATCCACCAGGATTATTTTCAGCGCCTCAGCCTTTATTTTTGTTGGGACGGTAACAATATCCACCTTCGGGCCGCTTAGTATTATCTTTATAACATGAAAACCCGCCAAATAAATCTGCCCGATAAGGTAAAACGGGTACGTGGCAAGCTTATAGAAATTAACGTTCGAAATTTCTTTCAATGGCAAGAATTTGGCGATAAAAAACAGGGCTATCGTACTTATAATCAATCCTGTCAGCACGTTACGCCATGTAAGACCCTCCGCCAATATAACCCATACGGCGGTTAAGGCGGCCATTGAAAAGACTTTTCCCACAAAAAACTCCTCATTGCGGTGATATAATAAATTGTACATCACAGTAATGAGGATTTCAAGTTATTTCTTTATTTGGCTTTGCGGTGCGGGCGGGACGCCCGCGCTCCCGGAATTATTCTCCAATCAACGATGTGATGCCTTGGAAACCGCCTACCTGCTGCCAGCCAAGGGGGAATTCATCGGCTAAGGGGACTATCTTGGAGAGATTCATTTCCTGTACCCCCAGGCGCTGGCCATTGGTGAAATCGACGAATCCGCCGAAGGGAGCCCGTATGGGTGCCTCTTCAAGGGCCTCCATGTAGCTTTCCCAGGTTACTTCCTTTCCTTCTAAGCGGCGTACGCCTTCGGTAAAGAAGTGCCCGGCAATCCAGCCAGCCATGGCGAACGAGTTCGCGGCGTAGTCGGCTTGGATCCAGTCCGCGAAGACAGCCATATCTTCCGGTAAGTCCATTGAGACCCAGCCTAACCCGTACACATCAAATTTACCCTGGATATCTTCCGCAACGGCGGCGGACTGGGCAAGGGCCACGTTAACGTATGTCGTGACGCAATCTACGTTTACGCTCTGCGCGGCAAGCTCTTTAACGATGGTGGGCATGGTGGCTTGGATAGACGCGACAATGATAAAATCGACGTTCGCGTTTTTAATTGACGTAACAGCGGCGGAAACGTCCGGGCTTCCGGCGGTTACCTGCTCGGCGACAAGCTCGATGCCATCCAGCAGTTCAACCTGTTCTCTCACGCCGGCGAAGAGATCCATTCCGGCGTCGTCGTTGGTATAAATAACGCCAATCCTCGACGCACCGAACATACCCGCCGCGTAAGCTACCATAATGCGGCCCTCGGTCTGGTAAATGGGCTGGACGGGGAAGAGATTGAACCCTTCGGCGTTCGTGGCGGCGTTTGTGGCGTAAAGCTGACCGATACCCGTGGCGAAGTAAACCGCGGGGATACCGTACTCTTTCAAATCCTCAACAGTCGCCGCGACGGTGGGGGTGCCGAAATGCCCGACGATGGCAAAGACCTTAGCGTCCTCAACCATGCCTTCAAGGGCGGCTTTGCCCTTAATGGGGTCAAACTCGTCGTCGGTATAGTGGAGGAAAACAAGGTTGCGCCCGTCAATACCGCCTTCGCCTTCGTTGACCATACGGAAATAAGCTTCGATACCCGCGTTGAAAGGCACGCCTACGGGCGCGAAAGCCCCGGACGCGGCAGCGGAGTTCGCCACGGTGATGGATGTATCCGTAACACCCTGTGTCCCTTCGGATTCCGTTTGGCAAGCCGCCGCGCCAAACAACATAGCGGCGGTCAGTACCAGCGCAAAGATTTTCTTCATTTTACAGCCTCCTTTTATTATTAGTTAATGCTAAACGAGATTTTCAATGGGCTCCCAGATACGCTTCGATAAGCCTTGAATCCTTAATCAGCTCGGAAGCGGGGCCGTGCATGTTCATGGCGCCGACTTCCAGGACATAGGCGTAATCGGCTATTTTAAGGGTTTGGAGAGCGTTTTGCTCTACTATGAGGACGGTTGCGCCCTCTTTTTTTATATCGGAGATGATGGCGAAGATATCGCGGACGACGAGGGGTGCTAGGCCAAGGGACGGCTCATCGAGGAGCAGGAGCTTGGGGTTCGCCATCAGCGCGCGGGCGATTGCCAGCATTTGGAGTTCGCCGCCGGACAGGGTGTTGGACATTTGCTTCTTGCGCTCCATTAAGCGGGGGAAATAACGGTAGCAGCGGTTGAAGGAGTCCTGGACGGCTGACTTGGATTTTACGGTATAGGAGCCGATCTTCAGATTTTCCTCGACGGTTAGGTCCCCGAAAATCTGGCGGCCTTCGGGTGAATGGGATATTCCCAAGGCGGTTATTTTTTCAGCGTCGAGTGATGTTATATCCCTGTTTTGGAAGGTTATGGTACCGCCGGCGGCTGGTACAAGGCCTGAAATGGCGCGGAGGGTTGAGGTTTTGCCCGCGCCGTTTGCGCCAAGAAGCGCCACGACGGAACCTTCGGGGACTTCCAGGTCCATGCCTTTGACGGCTTCGATTGCGCCGTATCGGATTTTAAGGTTTTTGACTGAGAGGGCTAAGGGGCGGCTCATTCTTCTTCCTCCCCCAAGTAGGCCTCTTGGACAAGCTTGCTGGTTTGAATTTCGCGCGCGGTGCCCAGGGCAAGGAACTTGCCGAAGGAAATGGCGCAGATACGGTCGCAAACGTCCATAACAAGGCGCATATCGTGTTCAACCAGCAAGACGGCGCAGCCGAAGGTATCGCGGATTTTACGGATGGATTGCGCCAGCGCGTCTGTCTCGGAATCGTTTAACCCGGCGGCGGGTTCGTCCATAATGATAAGGCGCGGTTCGCTCATAAGCGTTCGTGCCAGCTCGACTTTTTTCAGGACGCCGTAGGGCTGTCCGCCCGCAAGCAGGTCTTTTCTGTCGGCTATACCTAAGAAATCAAGGGCTTCAACGGCTTTTTCGCTTATGGCTTTTTCCTCGCGCCGGGCGCGGGGGAGTTTCAGCGCCTGTTCCAGTACGGTTGCCTTGAACTTGATGTGCGCGCCTATCAATACATTATCTATCAGGGACAGCTCTTTTATTACCTCTACATTCTGGAAAGTGCGCACCATGCCCAGTCGGATGATCCGGTGGACGGGCAGGCCCACAAGGTTCATAGGGCGCAGAGATTCACCCTTTCTGCCGGCGTTGAACAATATGCGGCCTTCTTTGGGGCGGTAAAACTGGGTTATGCAGTTGAAAACCGTTGTTTTGCCCGCTCCGTTTGGGCCTATCAGCCCGAATATCTCACGTTCTTTTACGGCGAAGGAGAGGTCGTCCACGGCCTTCAAGCCGCCGAAATGCATGGAGAGGTTCTCCACGGATAATATACAGCCCTCGGGAAGGGTTACGGTATTATGCATCGGCATCCCCCTTTCCCCTCTTTTTCAGTTTGTTAAGGAGTTTGCGCGCGTCGTGGGTAATGTGGACAAGGCCGTGCGGGTAGAACATTATGACGACTATTATTAACACACCGTTAAAAATGAATGGGATTGCCGGGTTATCGCCGATTATGGGCAGCCTTTTCAAAAACAGGTCGGGTACGGCCCAGACGACGAAAGCCCCGAGAACCGTCCCGTAGATGGAGCGGAACCCTCCGATTACCACGGCGGCCAGGCACAGAAGGGAGAGGTTAAGGCTCCATTGCGTGGGTGATACGGCGCGGATGTAGTACGCGCACAGCGCCCCCGCAAGCCCCGCGTAAGCCGTTGCCAGGGCGAAGGCTATCAAGCGGTATTTCAACAGGTTCACGCCCATGGCCTGGGCTGCCACCTCGCTTCCGCGCATAGCGTTGAAGGCGCGGCCAAGATGGCTGTTGACAAGGTTGTATGTTAATATCATTACAAGCACCAGCACCGCGACAAGGAATATAAAAGTGGACGCGCGGTCAAAGGTGTACCCGAAGATGCTGGGGAACGAGGTTCTTTTGCCGCTCATGCCGCCGGTTATGTCGGTGGCTTGCCTGAAGGATTCAAGAAGGATTTCGGACACGCAAAGGGTGGCTATTGCTAAATAAAGCCCGGATATCCGCAGCGATACCAGACCCACGAGTATACCGATGGCGGTGGGGACGAGAATGGCGATAAGGATGCCCAAGAGGAAGCTCATGTTCAGATCGCTTAACACATAAGCCGCTATGTACGCGCCGAGGCCCATAAACCCCGCTGTTCCAAGGGAGATGGAGCCGGAGTATCCAAGCAGCAGGTTAAGGCCCAGCGCGGCTATGCCGAAATAGATAACCTGGGTCAGGGTCGTTATAGTGCCGAACCTGATAACGCCCCAGTCCGCAAGAGTCGGAACCATCGCCGCCAGCACGCCGAACAATATGAACCGTATGTAAGGATTTTTATAGATTTTGGCAATCATATACTCACCTTATCAGACTTTCTTGACGTACTTCTTGCCGACAAGCCCGTTGGGCCGGAAGATGAGGAAAATCAGTATCAGCAGGTACATTATCTGCCCGCCCCAAACGGAGCTGACGTAGTATACCAACAGATTGTTGCCGATGCCGATTATGTACGCGGCTATGACGGGGCCGTAGAATGTCTGGAACCCGCCCAGAACGCAGGCGAACAGCGCGTTTACCTGCACGATGTTCATTAATGTGACCGTTACCGTTGTGGCGGGGGCTATCATCACGCCGGACAGCATGCCCAGCACCCCGGCGACCGCCCAGGCCAGCAGTGTAACTGTCCTTGTCGGGACGCCCATAAGCCGCGCCGTTGGTTCGTTTGAAGCCGTTACGCGTACGGCGAGGCCCAGTTTTGTCTTTTGCAGTATGTAGAAAAGCGTGCCCATCAGCACCAGGCCGATGGAGATGTTCAATACGGCGTTATGGGAGATGGACGCGCCGAGCCCGGGTATCCTGAAATCGCCGCCTGTGATAAAACGCGGCAGCAGAAGCGGGTCAACGCCGAACACCATGGGCGCAAGGCCCAGGAAAATCATTATAAGGCCAAGGGTTATTATTTGGCGGCCTACCGGCGTTACGCGCTTTGCCCGTCGGATTATGAAGAAATCCACAAGGAACCCGCAAATGACGGCGCTTACAGCACCGCACAGCATCGCCGCCCATAGCGGCACGGCGAAGGAAACGACCAGGGTAGTTACCAGAAATGTGTTGAACATGCCCATGGAGCCTTGGGCGAAATGGGTTATCAGGCTGGTACGGAACACGATGATTATGCCTAAAGCCGCCAGCGCGTATACGCTGCCCGTTTCAAGGCTGCGCAGCAGTAATTGGATTAAGGTTCCCAGTTCTCCGCTCATTAGACTCACCCATTTCATATGACACTATTGTCATTATTGGATTAAACTTGTTGATATTATAAAGCAGTGAAAGCGGTTTGTCAACTGTTAATGTAAAAATAAACATAAATCGAATTTTTTTGCCGGATTTTTTATGTAGCATGTTGAAATGGCAAAAGTTATCTGATATACTTAATAAAACCATATGACATGATCGTCATTTGTTGAGGGGAACGAAGGAAATGCGGGATATGGCGGAGGTAGGGATTTTGAGCTGCGGGATATACCTTCCCGATACTTATATGACGGCGCGGGAGATATCCGAGGCGACGAAGGGCCTTTGGACGGAAGAGGCGGTTATTGATAAGCTGGGCATAAAGAAAAAGCCCGTCCCTACTCCCGGGCGCGACGGGACACAGGAGATGGGCGCGCTGGCGGCGTTGGACGCGTTGAGGCGCGGAGGGGCTGACCCCGGGGAAATCGACGTAATCCTTTGCATGGGCGAGGAGTGGAAGGAATATCCGCTCACTACGTCGGCCATGTACATACAGGGGCGCATCGGGGCGGTGAACGCCTGGGGCATAGATGTGCAGAACCGCTGCTGTACGGCCTGCGCGGCTATAAAGATGGCGAAGGATATGCTGATTGCTGACGATGAGATAAATACTATACTTATAGCCGGCGGTTACCGCAACGGTGATTTTGTGGATTATACCGACAAAAACATGTCCATGATGTATAATTTGGGCGCGGGCGGCGCGGCGTTGGTTTTGCGCAAGGGACTGGGTAAAAACATAGTGCTGGGCTCGCATATTATAGGCGACGGCAGCATGGCGCGGGACGCGGGGGTAGAGATCGGCGGGACGGCGAACCCCTTTAAGGCCGATAATGTAGATGAGGGCTATAAATCGCTGCGGCTTATGGATGCCGCACATATGAAGGAGCGGCTTAACGCGGTTTCCGTGGCGAACTGGTACAGATGCGTGGATGAAAGTTTACGTAAATCCGGCGGTTTGACCCGCAAAGATATTGATTATTTGGCGATATTGCATTTTAAGCGTTCGCAGCATGAGGCTATGGTTGCGGAGCTGGGGCTCACGCCGGAGCAGACCGTTTATTTGGAAGACTACGGGCATATCGGGCAAATTGACCAGATCCTGTCGTTGTTTTTGGGGATTGAGCAGGGCAGAATAAAGGACGGCGGCCTGGTGTGCATGATTGCGGCGGGGATTGGGTATGTGTGGGCATCGACTTGTGTCCGTTGGGGAGGTTGATAGTATGTTTGATTATAAATCTAAGGTTATTGATATAGACAAGGCGCTTGGGACGGTAAAGAGCGGGGATATTATTACCGCGGGGATGGCGGCGGGGGAGCCGGTGGAATTTTTAATGAATCTCCACCGGATTGCGGGCCGCGTTAAGGATGTTACCGTTACAAACTGCCTGCCGACGGTGATGGGCGAATATTTGACGAATTTTGAGAAGTATTTGGATTCGTTTAAGATTGATTCATGGTTTTTCAGCCCCATGCTGCGTAAATACCAGCCAACGGGGCGGGTGTCGTTTATCCCGAACAACTTGCATTTTGCGGGGTCAAAACGCAATGCCGCTGTGCATACCAATGTTTTCGCAGGCTTGGGCTCCATGCCGCGCGGGGACGGGCGGATATACCTTTCCGGCTCGAATGTGTACGAGTGCATGACGGCAAAGCTTGCGGATACGGTAATACTGGAAATAAGCCCCAATGTTCCGTTTGTGCAGGGGGATTGTTATTTGGAATGGGATGATGTAGACTATATTATTGAATCGGATAATTTCCCAACGACCATACCGGAAGCCGAGCCTGACGGGAAGGATAATATTATCGGGCGTTATATAGCGGAGCTTATTAACGACGGCGACTGTATTCAGGTGGGCATTGGCGGCATACCCAACGCCGTTTGCGCCTGTCTGGCTCATAAGAAGGACTTGGGCGTGCATACGGAGATGATGACGACGGGGATTATGCGCCTGATGCGGTGCGGTGCGGTGAATAACAGCAAAAAGCAGGTGAACCCGGGCAAAAGCGTATTTTGCTTCGCTTTGGGGAGCCTTGAGCTTTATAAATTTATGGACGGCAACCCTCATGTGTTCTGCGGGGACGGCGCGTGGGTAAACGATCCCTATTTTATCGCGAAGAACGACAACCAGATATCCATAAACACCACGATAGAGATTGACCTGACGGGGCAGTGCTGTTCGGAAAGCATAGGATATAAGCAGTTCTCCGGCACCGGCGGGCAGAGCGATACGGCAACCGGCGCGCAAAAGTCTAAAAACGGGCGTTCCGTTATTGCGCTGTATTCGACGGCGATGGTAAGGGACCCGGAAACCGGAGGGCGGGAGGAGATATCAAAGATTGTGCCGCTGCTTAAACCGGGCGCGGCGGTTTCGTTGAGCCGCAACGATGTGGATTATGTCGTGACGGAATACGGGATGGTGCGGCTGAAGGGTTTGAGTGTGGCGGAACGGGCAAGGCTTTTGATTTCCGTGGCGCATCCCCGGTTTCGGGAGGAGCTTTTAAAGGCGGCGCGGGAATTTGGGTATGTTGGGTAATTAATAAACGGGAGTGAGCGAAGTGGCAAATTTTGATTTCAAGGGAAAGAGCATCTACTATGAGGAACACGGGAGCGGCGAGCCGCTTATCGTATTGAACGGTATTTTTATGTCATGTATGTCCTGGATGGCGTTTGTGCCGGCGTTTTCGGCGGAGTTCAGGCTGATTTTGGTTGATATGCTGGATCAGGGAAGAAGCTCCATGATGGATGCGGAGTACACACAGGAGTTGCAAACGGAGGTTATTCTTGCCCTGTATGAACATTTAGGGCTTGAAAAGGCGCATATTATGGGCATATCCTATGGCGGAGAAGTGGCTATGAAGCTGGCCGCGGCTTATCCCGGAAAGGTTGGCAGGATGATATTAAGCAACACGGCGGCGCATACCTCGCATTGGCTCAGGGATATCGGGCGTTCGTGGGAGTATGCTTATCAAAGCCGCGACGGTTCGCAGTTCTTTAAAACATGCGTGCCTATTGTTTATTCGCCGGGGTTTTATGATGCCAACCACGATTGGATGTCGGCGCGGGAGGATTTGTTTTCAAAATTCTTCGGCGCGGAGGTCTACGATGCCTTCGGGCGTTTGACCCGTTCAGCTGAAACCCATGACGCACGGCCTGATTTGGATAAGATAACCGCCCCCGCGCTGGTTATATCAAGCGAGTTCGATTTCATTACCCCGCCTTACCAGCAGAAAGAGCTGGTATCGGCCATGCCCAACGCTTCGCACATCCTTATACCGGGGGCGGGACATGCTCTTATGTATGAAAAGCCCAACGAGTTTACCGCCGCCGTTATCGGTTTCCTGCGCATGAAGGAAACGCTCAAGGTATTATAATGCCGACAACCACGTTTCTAAACTTGAATAAGGAAAAAAGGGACCGCATCGTTAACGCGGCTATCAAGGAATTCGGCTGCCGTTCGCTGCGTGAGGCGAATCTGGCGAATATCATAAAGGACGCGAAGATACCGCGGGGCAGCCTGTACCAGTACTTTGTGTCGAAGGACGACCTGTATATACATATATTCGAGGCGCTGAGAGCCGAACGCGCGGATTATGTGAAACCCGCCTTCCAGCTCTATAAGAAGGAGCCGTTCCTCAGGTTCTATGAGGAGTTTTATCTGCGCGACAGCGAATTCCTGATTATGCACCCCGCCCATATTGAACTGGGCAAGAACCTTTACAGCGGGAACGATAACACATCGCTGGGCCTGATACGGCAGATTCAGGACAGGTACAAGGAATGGTTCGTCTCCGCCATTGAATTCGACAAGGAGCGCGGAGTTATCAAGGCGGCCGTGCATTCCTCGGCCCTTGCGGACCTGTGCGTGCATTTCGTGACCGACGTGTTTATCTTCCAGAGCGTTATGTCGCAGTTTACCATCGGCAACATCAGGGAGCATTGCAAACGGATGCTTTATATTATACAGAACGGGATAAAGGTTTAACCGTTTAATATTTTCTAAACGGAAAAAAACATTGACAAAACTACTCCGCTATTGTATACTCTCTAATGTGCTTTGTATTGTACGTGTAGCTCAGCTGGATAGAGCGTCTGACTACGGATCAGAAGGCCAGGGGTTCAAATCCTCTTACGTACAGACAAGAAAACCGCTTAGAATTAACATTCTAGGCGGTTCGTTTTTTCTTGACAATCTCCGAAACTCCAAAAATGATCAAGTTTTGATCAAGAATACGATAAAAAGTCATTGTAACCTGCTATAAAATACTAAAGGAAACTACCGTTATTTGCCTTTAAATTCGGTTATGATCCGCGAATAGTGTAATTGGTATAATTCTCCAAGAAATTGGAAATACTTTTGATACAGCATAAACGGGGCAATGCTGAGGAGCAACCCCACGCTTGCTGTGACATATACGGTGAAACGGTGGGCGTAAAGTCTGCTGTTTTCTATTTCACCGGAATGTCCAAGCGAATAAACCTCGGGAGCGTACACACGTTTTTTGTGTGCACACGTGGGGCAGAGCCCCAACGCAAGGTAAATGCTACGCCAGAAACGGCTTTGTACTCTACATCGCTTATATATTCATGCAAACGGGCTGTAGTGTCTGATATTAAAGCAATACTGTGTAATGCGCCACGGGTCTTGCGAAGATTATATAGAAGCATATCAAACCGCCGTACCAACGACAGTACCGCGCCCATATCGGAAGCCTTTTGGTAACAACGCGTTTTTGCACTGCACCGGCCTATCTGTCTTAAAAAAATAATGCAGCCCACCACCGCCGGTTATGGCTGTAATGGTTTCGGGAAGCACACCGTTCATTGCTTCCCATTCGGCCAGAGTTTCATCGCCGAACTTTCCTTGGTCGTGCCTAATGTCTACGTCAATTACAATTATTTCTCCGGTAACCGCAAAACCGATACTTGCATTCGGTCAACGGCGCCACCATGTTTCTATTACACTTTCATCGGTAGTGGCATCGTTGTGCCCGTTTTGCGTATACGGCGTCTTATCCCTCTTACATGGGAAGATTGGCCAGTCTCGCCGTCCGTATTCCAAGGCCGCTTGTAACATATTGCCGGTATGTATCTTCCATCACCTCCGACAGGTACGCGGGCAGGCGTCCCCGCCCGTGTACCCTATAACGCTAATACTAATATTCATCAAAGGAGTATCCCCTCTTTAATATTTCTACGCTCATAGGCGACTCCTTTTTTACTTGCCAATTTCCTGCCAAGCATGTTATAATTTTACGCAAATACACTTTTAAGAGGTATATCCCTATGAATAACGAAGACAGAATCATTTCCATGCTTGAACAAATGCAAGCCGATATCAAAGACCTTAAACAAGGTCAAGCCGTGCTGGAACGCGAAGTAAGCGATATAAAACAAAGTCAAAATATATTACGTGTAGCTAATGAAAAACTAGACCGCAACCACGCTGTTTTAGAAAAAGAGTTAAAAAGCGTTAAATCTGACGTTGCCGAAATCAAAACCGATGTCAAGGAGATTAAAAACGACCTCAAATACGTTTGGGAGGATCTAAGCATCTCGGACGACCGTGTGCGTAAGCTTGAAAAAATTCACTAACACCAAACCTCGCTCCCGTTACGGGAAATCCCGTAACGGGACTTATACCATTTATCCTAAATCAAATCGTCATCAAGAAGTAAATCGTCGTCCAACTCCTCATCAAACGCATTACCGATACCGGCACGCCCGCCAAGAGACTCGCCGTCCCTTACCTTTTGGATATGGTTCAATCCAACGGCAACGCCGCTGTTGCCGTTGACGGAAAATGCGTAGAAACTGACGCTGGCGCGTATGTAACACCCGCTGTAAACCTCGGTCTTGTCGATGATTTCCTGACAACCGGGATAATCCACAATCTTGGGACATTCCTTGGCGTTGGCGTTCAAGAAATAACAACCTTCGTATGCTTCATCTCCGGGGCGCTCCTCGTCGCCGTCGCGCAGCGGCAGCTTCAGCTTGGGCGGTATTTTCCCGCCATACTTCTTAATCCCGGCCAGTTTCGCGGCCTCCACCGCAGCGGTGATCTTAGCCAACGTTTTTTCGTCATCTTTACGGATGATCAAAGAACAGGAATACTTCGGCTCATCGCCCGGTTTGCTTACCCAGGGCTCCCAGATATGGGCATAACTCAGGCGTACAACGCCGGTGGTGATCTGTGTTTCGGGTTTAACTGTTTTCGTTGCAATCATAATTTTTCTCCTTTTCTTATTCATCTATTTCTTCATCGAACGCGGTCAGCGCGTCCGGCGAGGGTACGTATTCAGGCCGTTTGTCGCTTTCCAACACAAGAGCCGGTTTACCGGGAGGCTTCCTCACATACTCGCCTAACAGAGCCGGGAAATGTTTCTTCCCGATCAGCTTCTCCATATCGGTGATACCAAGTAATTTCTTTTTGAATATCGTGTCCTCGGCATAAGCGCTTTTAAGGAGCTTCGCAATGATCGCCGCCTCGTCCGTGTAGACGCGTTTGCTGTATCCTTCCACCAGCTTGAACCCAGCGTACTTGACCCCCGAAACCGCTTGTTTTAAGGCAAATTCCTGAATGTCCTTCGCCCATCGCTGCAGGGCATCTGCCTGACGTATGATATCAGGTATTTCATCCGGTGTAAGTAGCGCGGAGTCCCTGAACTCATACCGCGCCATCTCCAGCATCTTTTCCGCACGTGCGCGGCATTCGGCTTTGGCTTTACAGAACATGCAATGATCGCCGGGGTTAAACGTGCCTTCACCCTTAAATGCTGTCTCGGCTGCGGGCTTCAGCTCCGCTTCGGCCCAATGCGTTAAAACAGCGGCATTTATCATAAATGTTTTAATACTATCAAGCCTCGGCTGACATATGGTCATCGACACCGTTTCAATATCATAAAACGGTTCAAGCTCAACCAGCGCGCCCAGACCGTACAGCATGAGCTGCTTATCCCACTCAGCGCTTACCGGGACGCCCGTACCGTACTTAAGGTCGATAACATGTATCGTACCACTGCCGATGATAACCACGTCGCCTGTGCCGAACCCCTCCGGTACATACCGGCTGAAATGCCTACCATATCCGGCAGGCGTTCAAACCGGGCGAAATCGACGCGGAGGAAGCGTTCGGGCAATTGCATAAACAAGGCGGACGTCCCCCGAAACTGAGCGTATTAGACCGATTGATTATTACTCTGGGTTATTATCGAGAATACCGAACAATGGCACATATAGCCTT